>Ga0193958_1000219_pt1 | contig 24308 bp, 22 predicted proteins | sample FB_1_MG_FD_140320 | JGI IMG/M metagenome (GOLD analysis project Ga0193958, IMG submission 140320) | Microbial mat bacterial communities from the Broadkill River, Lewes, Delaware, United States - FB_1_MG | ecosystem: Environmental > Aquatic > Freshwater > River > Microbial mats | place: USA... | reverse complement strand
ATGAAATTAGTAGTCTCTCTCGCAGTATGCATATTAGGTGCCAGTTCCGTGTTTGCAACGTCGTTAATAGAAAAAGCAACAAGTAATGGTTTAAAAGCGATTCCAGCTGATAAAGTTGAATTAAGAAAATTAATTGATGATAAAAAAGATCCAATTACAAAAGAAAAAGTAGAACTTGGTAAAAAATTGTATTTTGACCCTAGAATTTCAAAAAGTGGGATTATTTCTTGTAATACTTGTCATAATCTAGGACTTGGAGGAGCTGATGGAATTCCAGCAGCGATTGGTCATGGATGGACAGCAAATCCACATCACTTAAATTCTCCAACAGTATATAACTCTGTGTTTTTTAAAGCTCAATTTTGGGATGGAAGAAGTCCTCATTTGGCTGATCAAGCACAAGGCCCAGTTCAAGCAGGACCAGAAATGGCAGCACCTCCATCACTTGTAGAACAAAGAATTAATTCTATTCCTGAATATGTAAATGAATTTCAAATTGCATATGGTAAAGATGTAAAAGTTGATTTTGAAAAGATTACTGCAACAATAGCGACTTTTGAAAAGACATTAGTTACTCCTTCTAAATTTGATGATTATTTAAATGGTGATGAAAAAGCATTATCAAAAGAAGAAAAAGATGGTTTAAATACTTTTATTGATAAAGGATGTACAACTTGTCATACAGGAATTGCACTTGGTGGAACAATGCAACCATTCCAAGTTGCTTCAAAATATAAATTTATGAATGTAGGTGATTTTAAAGGTGATAAAAATGGGATGGTAAAAACTCCAACTCTAAGAAATATCACTGAAACAGCACCATATTTCCATAATGGACAAATTTGGTCATTAAGTGAAGCAGTTAAAGAGATGGGTTCTATTCAATTAGGAATTGATATTAGTGATTCAGATGTATCACAAATTGTGACTTTCTTAAAAACTTTAAAAGGTAGAAAAGCAGATATTTCATATCCTCAGTTACCAGAATCTACTATAGATACTGCAAAACCTGAATTTGATTAAAATAAAGATTATGGGATTATTCCCATAATCTTCCTTTAGAAATTCAATTTCTGAATTTTGTCATACCCGTAAGGATCATTATAAAATTTAACTTCACCATTTTTTATATAAGATGTAATGTATGTAATATGAAGTGGTAATTTTTTATTTAAACTTATACTTGCTGTTTGCGATGAATCATAAATTTTTCTAACAGCAGAATATGATTTATTCGTATACTTCTCACTAATATATTTCATTAGTGAAATAGGATGTTCTAATCTAACACATCCATGACTTACAAATCTAATTTTTTCTTTATTACTTTTAAATCTCCATGTTCCCATGGTATCATGCATATAAACTGCATAATCATTTTTAAACATATATTTAATTCTTCCCATTCCATTTGTACTTGATGGTAATTGAATAAATTTATATGGAATATATTTAACATCATCTTTTAAATATTGTTTCCATTTAACATTTTTAAATTTTATTTTTTCTGAGTCAAGCTTATAGTTTTTTCTTATTACTATGTTTTTCTTTCTCAGATAGTTTTTATCTTTAAGTGCTTTTGGAATTATTGATTTTTTTGCAATAGAATCTGGTATATTCCAAGTTGGATTAACAATAAAGTATGATAATTTACTTGATAAAATAGGAGTTTGATCTTCAACTGATCCCACAACTGTTCCGAAGCTTTTTACATTTATACCATTTTCATAAAGAGAAAAATTGTATGAAGGAATATTTAATTGAATAAAGTTACTAGCATCATAATTTTTTAATAACTTTAATCTTTCAATATTTAGTCTTAGTTTTTTATAATCTAGTTTGTTTAGTTTATTTTTATCTAAAGCTTTAATAAATTTAAAAAAATCTGGGTGTTTAGGTGTATATTTAGTTAAAATATCTTTTATGGAAATTGTACTTGAGTTATACTGTTTGTACAATTCTTCTTTATTTAATGATTTAGTATAAATTTCATAAAATTGTTTTTTATCTTTATACTCTTTTTTTTCTAATTGTTTTTTTAAACTATTTATATCAATACAAGAATTTACAAGATTATTTGCATATTCATAAAATAACTCTTCTAATAGGTTTTTCCTCTCTTTATTATTAATACTATTTTCTATTTGAATAAATTTATCTTTACTTGCACATAGTGAGGCATAAGAATCATTTTTTAATATATTAAAGAACTCTTTTTCTTTTTCATTAAACTCTAGTTTTGAGATTTCTTTTTCTTTTATATAAATGTTTTTAGTATCTTTGATTTCAAGTTGATCATTGATATTATATGGTTTTTTGATATCAACTACATATTCTTTATTAGAACATCCAGCAAATAAAAATATTAGAATTAATGTGAATAGTATTTTTTTAGCAGTCATAAAAGTCCATGTTAAATAAGATTATTTTTTATTTATTAGAATAGTATAATGATAATAACATATAAATTAAAATGTTAAATTATGGAAAGAAATTCCATAATTTTAGCTAATCAATTAATGTAATACTTTAATTTTTCTACACATAGTCCCATGGCAGTACTCTCAAAGCCTTTAACACTTTTTATATATGGTTTACAAAAGCCTTCTACCATGATCGCTCCTGCTTTCCCCATACACTCTTTTGAGTTAATATATTCATCCATATCTTTTTTTTTAAAATCTGTAAACTCATAAGTTGTAATTGAAATATCAATTATCTCTTTTTCTTTTGATTTATAAATCATACAAGTTATAACTGAAGTTTTATTTCCACTTTGCATTTTGAGCATTCTTCTTGCATCATCTAAATCTTTTGCTTTTCTAAGAAGTTCACCGTTACATGTTACAACACTATCTGCAACTAGAAGTGGCATATCTTCAATGCCAAATTTTTTATAAAGCTCATTGAATTTTCCTTTTGTTGCTTCATAACAAAAAGATTTAGGGTTTGTAGTTCTAATTGAATCTTCATCAAAATCTCCACCATTTTGAATAAAATTAATTCCATTTGCTTTTAAAAGTAGTGCTCTTGTAGGTGAATTTGAACCAAGTCTAATCAAAGAAAGTCCTTTTTTTATTTGAATTATACTCAATTTGAATATAATAGTCCTTTTAAAAGATATAAGAAATTTTAGGATAAATATTATGAATATTGTTGTAATAGGAGCAGGTGGAATAGGTGCTTTTTATGGGATGATTTTACACAGCGTTGGATGTAATGTTAAATTTATAGCAAGAAATGAGAATTTAAAATATTTGAAGCAAAACCCTATGAAAGTAACTCATCCAAATTATACTATTGAAGATAAAATTGATACATATAGTATAGAAGAGTTTGTAGAAAACTTTAAACCAGAAGAGTTTGATGCAGTAATAATTGCTACAAAAGCTATGAGTACAAAATTAATAAGTGAATCTTTATCATTTTGGATTAAAGATGCAAAGAAAATTCCATACTATGTTTCATTACAAAATGGAGTTGAAAATGAAGATGTTATGGAAGAGTATTACAATAAAGATTATGTAATAGGTGGATTAACTAGACTTATTGTGTCTCATACTGTCTCATTTGGTCATGTACACTGTTCAGGTGAAGTTCAAACTTTAATAGGAGCACTTTATCCAAATGAACATAATAATAAATTCTTAGAAGATTTAAAAAGTTATTTAGATAAAACACAAACTACAACTTTTATATGTGAAGATATTAGATTAGAGTTATGGAATAAATTGATTATCAATAATGGAGTAAATCCTATTTGTGCACTTTTACTTGAAGAATCTGGGCTATTACTTAGAAAAGAAAAAACAGCAAAATTAATTCATGGGCTTATGAGTGAAGCTGCAATTGCATCAAATGCAGTTGGAGTAAATTTAACTCAAGAAGATGCAAATAAGATGTTTGAACTTATGACTAAATTTCAGTCTGTAAAACCATCTATGTGGGTTGATTTAGAAAACAATAGAGATTTAGAATTAGATGATATTTGTGGAGTGGTTATTAAAAATTGTGAAAAACAAGGAATAGATGCTCCTTATACAAGAGCAATTTCAACGATACTTGAATTCTCTTATAACAAAAAAAGAAATAAAGAAAACTAAGAAATGAAGTATTATGTTTTTTTAGTTTTAGCAGTTTTATTTTGGTCTGGTAATTTTGTTGCTGGACGATATATTTCAAATGATATTGAACCAATGGAATTATCTTTTTATAGATGGTTCTTTGTATTAGTATTATTACTACCATATATTTTAATTAACTATAAGGAACTACTAATAGGATTTAAGAAAGATACTATTTTACTTATTGTTTTTGGAAGTTTGGGTATCGCAGGCTTTAATACTTTTTTATATTATGGATTACAAACAACAACAGCCACAAATGCCCTTTTGATAAACTCAAGTACTCCGATTTTTATAATACTAATTTCAAGTATAATATTTAGAACCTTAATTACTAAGGTTCAAGCCTTGGGGATATTCTTATCAACTTTTGGAGTTTTATATCTAATTTTAAAAGGGGATATAAATCATATTTTAGAGCTTAAATTTACTCCTGGTGATTTATGGATAATTGCTTCTGCACTTGATTGGGCATTGTATTCAGTATTACTAAGATTTGAACCCAAAGAGCTAACTTCTTTTGGATTTTTTAGTATAACAACAATTATTGGAGTGTTTATTTTATACATTGTATTTACCCTTCAGGGTTATAGTTTTAATTTTTCTTTTATAGAAAGTAAAAATGTTTTGTATTCACTTATATATATAGTTATATTTCCTTCAATACTCTCTTTTTATTTTTGGAATATGGCAACTGTTGAAATTGGAGCAAATAAAGCAGGTCAATCAGCACATCTAATGCCAATATTTGGAGCTACACTTGCATACATATTTTTAGATGAAGTAATGCATTTTTACCATATAATTGGATTAATTTTCATTGCAATTGGAATATATTTATCGATGTTTTTAAAAAGAAGTGTGAACTAAAATGTCAAAATTAAATGTAGCAGGAATTTTTATATTTATCTCTTTTATTTCAAGTATATTTGCATATTTTTTTAGTAAAGATAGTTTAGTAATTGCCGGTTTTTTTGCTTGGAGTGCTTTTTTTATTCTTTTTTCTACATTGAATAAAACGAAACTTTTAAAAATACTATTTTTTTTAAGCTTTATAGCTTTTATCATTTGTTTTATAAATGATTACAATATTGATTTTTATAAAGTTTTTACAGTTAACCAATATTTATTAACACTTCTTATTGGAGTTGGATTTTTAAGACTTATTGCAACTCCTAAAAAAAGTAAAATAAAAGAGTTACCACAAGGTGAAAAATCTTTTTTAAAAACCTATTTAGGAGTTCATCTTTTTGGTTCTGTGATAAATTTATCTTCTTTGATTTTAGTTGCAGATAAGATGTACAAAAAAGCTCCTTTAAAACCTGCTCAAATAGTTTTATTAACAAGAGCATTTGCAAGTGATGCATATTGGTCACCCTTTTTTGTAGCCTTTGCAGCAGCTATAACTTATGCCCCAAAATTAAGTACACCAATAATTTTAACAAATGGAATACTATTAGCAATTATTGGATTTTTATTTACATATTATGAAGTAAAAAAAGATAAGAGTTTAGACTTGAAGAATTTCAGAGGTTATCCTATCTCTTTTGATAGTTTATACTTACCTTTTATTTTAGCAGTATTAGTTTTACTTACGAGCCATTTTTATCCTACTGTAAAAGTTATTGTATTGATTTCTATTTTTTCTATACTGCTAACTTTGATAGTTTTACCAATAAAAAAAGGTTTTTACAAAGCGAAAATTAAATTTCAAAATCATTTATTAGAAGAGTTACCAAAGATGAAAACAGAAATATCGCTTTTTTTAGTAGCAGGAATGTTTGGTATTTCTATTGGTTCAATTCTATTAGGTTTAAATTTAGAATTACCCTTTAATAAATTTGACGGTTTAGTAGCTTCAATATTATTAGCTATTTTTATTGTTTTAGGTTTTATTGGAATTCATCCAATTATTACAATCGCAATTATTGGAGATTTCTTAAGTGGCGTAAATAATACACTGCTAGCTGTTACATTTCTAATGGCATGGTCAACTACAGTTTCAACTTCTCCTTTTAGTGGATTGAACTTAACAATAGTAGCTAGATATAATTTTGAATCAAAAGAAATATTTAGATTAAATATTATATATGCTTTTAAAATGTACATTATTTGTGCAATTTGTTTATTTATTTTATCAGATTATTTAAATTTGTAAAAAAATCATACAATTATCATATTAAATAATTATAATTCAATTGTAAAAGGGGTAGATGCATTCTCATTTGTATCCTTTCTGCTTCCTAAATTTATGAATTTAGTGCATTTACCTCATTTTTATTATTATAAGTTACAATTAGCCCATAAAACTTTATCAAGCGAATACATATGAATTTATTTTTTATTTTATTGGGAAAAATTTCTCCTTTATATCTAAACATTGCAGCAGGATATATTTTAACAAGATACTTAAAAGTTAAAAGGGACTATGTCGCATTTCTCCTAATATATATATTAGGGCCAATTGTAATATTCTTTGCTACTTTATCAATTGAAATAAATCTACAACTAGTTTTTTTACCACTGTTTGTTTTCTTTTTCGGTTCAGCAATAGCTTTTTATATTTTGAAACGGTATAAAAAAGATTGGAGTGATGCAAGTATTAATACTTTAGCATTTACTTGTGGAACTGGAAATACAGGATATTTTGGAATTCCTCTTGCTATGATTTTGTTAACTCCTGATGCTGCAAATATTTTTATTTTTGCAACTTTAGCTTCTTTACTATATGAAAATACAACAGGCTTTTATGTTACTGCAAAAGGAACATTCACTGCACGTCAGTCAATTATGAAAGTAATTAAACTACCACTTTTATATGCATTTATTGCAGGTGTTTCATTAAATATTTTAGGAGTTAGAACTTCTGAAGTTATTGTACCTTATTTTGAAAGTTTTAAATGGGCTTATGGAATTTTAGGAATGATGATGCTTGGTATGGGTATGAAAGGCTTTAATCTAAAAGAAGATTTAGATAAAAAATATTTAAAAATTGCATATTTTTATAAATTTATTTTTTGGCCAGCTGCAATTTTACTTATAATTTTTGTGGATAAAACTTTTATAGGATTTTTAAGTGAAGAGATTTATAAAGTATTATTTTTATTCTCAGTAGTTCCACTTGCTGGAAATACTGTAACATTGGCAGTTTTATTAAAAGCAAAACCAGAAAAAGCTTCTTTTACAGTACTTTTAAGTACATTGATCTCTGTCTTTTATATACCCATAGTTCTTATGATTTATGGAGGTTTTTAGAAGAATTAATCAATAATTCTTCTAGAAGTCCAGTAAGCTTTTTTATAAAAAGGTTTATCTAATTTTGTGAATTTTATACCTTTAATTGAAGCGTGCATAAATTTACCCTCACCCATATAAATTCCAACATGCCTATCAATTTTCCCTGTTTTAAAGAATACTAAGTCCCCAACTTTTAAGTTAGATTTTTTAACTTCTTTTCCAGCAGTTACTTGTGTTCTTGTACTTCTTGGAATATTAACATTGAATTTTTCTTTAAATACTCTTTGAGTGAAAGCTGAGCAGTCAATACCTTTTCTTGAGTTACCACCAAATTTATATTTTACATTTTTCCAATCATGATAAAAATCCATAAAAGCTTTACTTTTATTTTTCTTTGAATGAGAAGCAATTTCTTTACTTTTTGATGAATTTGCTTTAGAATCAGTACCTTTTATCATTTTTTTATACTCTTCAGGAGTAATTATTGGTTCATATACTATTTTCTTTTTTTCTATTTTTTTTGCTTCTTGATTTTCATACAATCTCTTGTATTCGTCATATGAAATGATAACTTCATTAGGTTTTAATTCTACTGCATGTTTAATTTCAACTTCTTTTGTTGAGTTACAAGCTACAAATAAAAGAGAAATTGGTAAAAATAAAAGAGACTTTTTTATCATTTTTTTCCTAGTATTAAAAATTTAACTAGTATATTTTAGCCTTTTATTACTTAATTAATAACTCTTTGGGATTTCCAGTAATGTTTAGAAAAGTATATATTATCTATTTTTGAGATGGTTACTCCTCTTTTAGTTGAGGCATGAATAAATTTACCATTTTCAATATATATACCTACGTGTCTAGAGTTTCTTCCTGTTTTAAAAAAGATTAAATCGCCAGCAACAAGTTCTGATTTATCGATTTCTTTTCCTAGTTTAGCTTGATTTGTAGTTGTTCTTGGAAGATTTAAATTAAAATTTTCTTTATAGGCAATTTGCATTAATGCTGAGCAATCAATACCACTTTTAGAGTTTCCTCCAAGTTTGTACTTTACTCCTTTCCATTCATTATAAAATTCATATAAATTTTGGTTTATGTTATGAGCAGGTGTATCTTCAAATGAAATATCATTTGTTTGGTTTTCTTGTATATTTTTAATTTTTTGATTTCTTAGTAGATTTTCTAGTGAAGCACTTACTATTGGATAGTTTTTAATTTGATAGTCATTTTCATATTTATTTTTGTAATAAGGTATTGTTGTAATTTTATTGTTGAACATAGAAGTACAACCTGTAAAAATATACATTGATAAAAAAGAAATCAATAAAACTTTAAAATACATAATTATCTAAAACCCTTAAAATAGTATTAAAAGAGATATAATAATAAAATATGAAATTAATGTCAAGTAAGTATATATTTTATTAATAATATCGTGATAAAATTATAAATAAAAGAATAAAGGATTACAAGTGATTAGAAATATTTTTTTAATAGTATTTAGTGTGTTTTTTGTTGGATGTAATTTTAAAGTTGCTAATTTTGAGAGCTTCCCTTTAAATAAAGAAAAGAAAATTAATACACAAGATTTTTGTACTAATTTTTCTTATATATTAAATGATAATTCAAAGAACTATGGAAAGCTATTTGTTGAGTATATAGATTTAGATATATCTTGTAATTGGAATGGTTTTGCTAGAGGTTATTTTGATGATTTATTTTCGTCAAGCTTGAAATTAAAATCAATGAAAACTATAGAAAGACTTGATTATGGAAATTACGAGTTTAGTACATATTTAATAAATGACAAATATTACATGAATTTAATATATAAATTTAGCGTTACAGAAAACTTATTTGTAATAGATTACGATGGAAAATTAAGTGAAAAATTAATTAAAGAATTTGATGTTAATTATGTGAATAAATATAAAGATATGCTTAGATTTGAATCTAATTATTCAACTAGTTTAGTTAATAAAAATATTATAAATTCATACTTTTCAAGAGAATCAGAATCTTCAAATTCTTTCCTGAATGAATAGATTAGAGGATTTTAAAATCCTCTAAGTGTTATTCCTAAGAATATTGCAATTAAACCTAAAACTATATTTATAGGTATAAAATAAGTTGCAATTGGAAGTAGATTTTTTTTAGCTTCTGGTAAGTTTTCATTATTGAAAGCTTTTTGAGCTTTATTTCTTTTTATATAAATAGTTATAAAAACTATGGTCATAATTGTCCATATAATTTCTTTTAAAATAACCATATTATATAAATCTGTTCCTTTAAATCCTAATGCAACTATCATAATAATTGCAGTTAAAAGTAAGATAATAATAGCTGGGATTACCATATTAAAAAATCTTCTAAGGTTTTCTAATGTTCTTCCTAGTTTTACTTTTGGATCTTCTATTTCTTGAATAGAATAATGAATAGCAAATCTAATTGCTATCATTCCTCCTACCCAAATTACAGCAGAAATTACATGTAAAAAAACTATAATAGATGAAAAATTATTGAATAATTCAGTCAAGCTTCATCCTACAAGTTTTCTTTAGCGTAAGCTAATGCAGCAACTTTAGCTTCAGGAACTTTACTTACATCTTTCCCTCCAGCTTGTGCAAAGTCAGGTCTTCCACCTCCACCACCTCCTACTATTGGAGCAATATTTTTAATCCAATCACCAGCTTTGATGTTTGTGTTTTTGCTTCCTGCAACTATCATTACTTTATCATCTTTTGGTTGAAGTAATAAAATTGCAAGTTTCTCATTTGCATTTTTCATATCATCAACAATTTTCTTTAAATCACCATTTTCAACAATATCAACTACAACTTTTATTCCATCTATAACTTCTTCAGTTATTGGAGCACTTGTTTGACTTTGTGCAGTTTCAAGCTCTTTTTTAAGATCTTTAATTTGATCTTTTAATTTTTTGATACCTGTAATTACGTCATTATTTTTGATTTCAGCTTTGATTTCATTCATAGTTGAAATTATCTCTTTTGTATAAGCAATAGCAGAAGTTCCACAAACTGCTTCTATTCTTCTAACACCTGCACTAACACCAGATTCTTTTACAATATAAAAGCTTCCTATGTCTGCTGAGTTTTTAACATGTGTTCCCCCACAGAATTCAACAGAAACATCATCAAAGCTAACAACCCTTACCATATCTCCATATTTTTCGCCAAACATAGCAATAGCACCTTTACCTTTTGCTTGTTCTATTGGTAATTCTTCAACATTTCCAGAAATTCCTCTTGAAATCATTGAGTTAACTAAATCTTCAACTTCATCAATTTGATCTTGAGTCATAGCTTTAGGATAAGTAAAGTCAAATCTTAATCTTGAAGCATCGTTTAAAGATCCAGCTTGAGAAACTGTTTCTCCAAGTACCATTCTAAGTGCACTTTGTAAAAGGTGTGTAGCACTATGATGTTTTGCTACTTCATATCTATTTACAACAACTGCATCAAAAGATTCACCAACAGAGATATCTGAATTTTCAACTTTAATTTTTGATAGATTTAATCCAAAGAATTTAGAAGTATCTTCAATAATTGCAATATGTTCATTATCTTCTAATGCTCCAATATCACCACTTTGTCCACCACTAGTTGCATAAAACGGAGTTTTATCTAGCATTACCCAACCTGATGTTCCTTTTTGAAGTTTTGTTACTTCTTTAAAGTTTTCATCAAGTAGTGCTACTATTTTACTTTTGTATGTAATACTGTCATATCCAACAAATTCATTTATTCCATATTTTTCAATTAATTGTTTAAAATCTCCATCATTTGATGCATCTCCACTACCTTTCCAAGCAGCTTTAGCCATAGCTTTTTGCGCATTCATAAGTTCATCAAATTTTGCTAAATCTACTTTAAGGCCTTTATCTCTTAGCATATCTTCTGTTAAGTCTAAAGGAAAACCATATGTATCATATAGTTTAAATGCGATTTCACCTGAGAATACCTCTTTTGTATTTGTCAGTTCTTCATTGAATAGTGACATACCTAGGTCAATAGTTTTAAAGAATCTATCTTCTTCTAAAGTTAATTGTTCTTTGATGAAATTTTTATTTTCAACTAATTCACTATAATGATCACCTAGTATTGATATTAAAGTATCAAGTAATTTTGCCATAAACGGTTTTCTAAACCCTAAAAGATAACCATGTCTTACTGCTCTTCTTAATATTCTTCTAAGAACATAAGGTCTTCCTTCATTTCCAAAAAGAATTCCTTGTGATAACATAAATGAAGTAGCTCTTAAGTGGTCTGCAATTACTCTGTATGAACCAATTGTATTTTTATCAGCTTTTTTACTTGCCAATTCTTCAATTTTTTCAATTATTGGTTTAAAATTTGATGAATCAAAGTTATTTAAAACACCTTCTTTAATTGCAATAACTCTTTCCAGTCCCATACCTGTATCAATAGAAGGTTTAGGTAATGGATTTAATTTCCCATCAGAAGTTCTTTCATATTGCATAAATACTAAATTCCATATTTCTAAGAATCTATCTCCATCTCCACCCATTTTATCTTCAGGAGTATTGAAATGTTCTTCACCTTGGTCATAGAAAATTTCGCTACAAGGTCCACAAGCACCTGTATCTCCCATTGACCAGAAGTTATCTTTATCTCCAAATCTCATAATCCTTGAAGGATCAATATGTTTAGTCCAAATATCAAAAGCTTCGTCATCACTTTCATGAATAGTAACCCATAATTTATCAATTGGTAATTGTAAATTTACTGTTATAAATTCCCAAGCGTAGGCAATTGCTTCTTCTTTAAAATAATCCCCAAAAGAGAAATTCCCTAACATTTCAAATAATGTATGATGACGCGCAGTGTATCCTACATTCTCTAAGTCATTATGCTTTCCCCCAGCTCTTACGCAAAGTTGGCAAGATGTCGCAGTTGGATTAGCAGGTCTTGGTATTGCACCTGTAAATATGTCTTTAAATTGAACCATTCCAGCATTTGTAAACATTAATGTTGGATCATCTGGTACTAGTGGCATTGATGATATAACATCATGACCTTTATTTTTAAAAAACTCTAAGTATTCTTTTCTGATATCCATAAAATTATCCATTTCAAATTTAAGTTAATTATTTTAACTAAAAATTTATTTAGGCAAGATTAGTATTTGACAAAATAATTGTAAAACTAAATTTAAGTTTTCACGAGTTATAATGGATAAGTTTAGTTTATAAATAAAAAATTTAAATAACGTAAACGATTTAAAATTAATAATAAGGAAATTAAAATGGGTAAATATGTTGAATTAACACCTGCAAACTTTGAAGAAGTTACACAAAATGGCGTTTCAATGGTAGATTTCTGGGCACCTTGGTGTGGACCTTGTAGAATGATTGCTCCAGTTATTGAAGAATTAGCTGAAGAATTTGAAGGAAAAGCGAACATTTGTAAAGTAAATACTGATGAAGAACAAGATTTAGCAGTTAAATATGGAATTAGATCAATCCCTACTATAATTTTCATGAAAAATGGTGAAGTTGTAGATCAAATGGTTGGTGCTTCTTCTAAGCAAGCATTTGCAGACAAAATTAACTCATTATTATAATAAATACTACAAATTATATTTAAAAAAGGGTAAGACTTTTAGTCTTACCCTTTTTTTATTTCAAATTTAAGCTTAATATAAATTATTAGATGATAAAATTTTTCCATAAAATAAAAAAAGGAATACTTTATGGGAAAATATATAGAAGTAAATAGCAATAATTTTGAAGAAACAATTAAAGAGGGTGTAACAATGTTAGATTTTTGGGCACCTTGGTGTGGACCTTGTAGAATGTTAGCTCCAGTTATTGATGAATTAGCTGAAGATTTTGATGGAAAAGCAAAAATTTGTAAAGTTAATTCAGATGAAGAAGGTGAATTAGCAGCTAAATTTGGAGTAAGATCAATTCCAACAATAATTTTTCTAAAAAATGGAGAAGTTGTTGACCAAATGATTGGTGCAGCTCCAAAGCAAGCATTTGCAGATAAGATTAATTCTTTTTTGTAGAAAATGAAAAAACAATAAAAGGGTAGAGGTTGTACTTCTGCCCTTTTTTTATTTTAAAAATTATAATAATCAATTATAATTTACAATTAACAAAAATTTTGAGATGGATATAAAATAAAATTTATCTAAACAATTTTAGTATTTAATTTAACCTATAACTTACAAATATTTTAGTATTATTAGGCTTTTAAAAAATACTATAGATTATTATATTAGAAACTATAAGGATTTCATATGTTGGATTTAGCAATTATTGGTGGTGGACCTGCAGGATTAACTGCAGGTTTATATGCTACTAGAGGTGGATTAAAAGACGTTGTAATGTTTGAAATGGGTATGCCAGGAGGACAGATTACAGGTTCTTCTGAAATAGAAAATTATCCTGGACAAGCAGAAGTCGTTTCAGGTATGGATTTAATGCAAAATTGGCCAGAGCAATGTCAAAGATTTGGATTAAAACATGAAATGAATCAAATCGCATCAGTTACAAAAAATTCAGATATTTTTAAACTTACTACAACTGATGGAAAAGAGTATGAAGCTAAAACAGTTTTAATAGCAACTGGTTCAGTACCTAGACGTGCAGGATTTAAAGGTGAAAATGAATTCTTTGGAAGAGGAATTTCAACTTGTGCAACTTGTGATGGATTTTTTTACAAAGGTAAAGAAGTTGCAGTAGTTGGTGGTGGAGATTCTGCTATTGAAGAAGCAGTTTATTTATCAAAATTATGTTCAAAAGTTTATTTAGTTCATAGAAGAGATACATATAGAGCAGCTCCTAGTACAATAGAACATATGAAAGCTGCTGCTAATATTGAAGAAGTTACTAATGTTACTGTAGAAGAAGTATTTGGTGATGTAAGTGGCGTTCTTGGATTAAAAGTTAAACATAAAGAAACAGGAGAAGTAAGAGATTTACCAACTCCAGGTGTTTTTGTATTTGTAGGAAGAGATGTACTAAATGCTCCTTTAAAACAAGAAGATGGAACTTTCTTGTGTGATACAAATGAAGCAGGTGAAGTTATTGTTGATTTAAAAATGAGAACAAATGTACCTGGCTTATATGCAGCAGGTGATATTAGAATTGATGCTTCAAAACAAGTTGTATGTGCCGCGGGTGATGGGGCAACAGCAGCTGTTAATATTATTGAATATATTGGATAAGGGATAGTTTAAATGATTAAAATAGGTATTTTAGGAAGTACAGGTAGGGTTGGTTCGTTACTAATTGATGATTTAGCAAATGATGAACAAGCAAAAGTAGGAGCAGTACATGTTTTTGATAAATTATCAAAACAAGTACCAGAAGGAACAATCGTAACAAATGATATGAGAGTTTTATTAGATTCTACTGATGTAGTTATTGATTTTAGTGCACCATCTGCTACAGAAGCACTTCTTACTGAAGTTGTAGAAAGTGGTAAAGGAAAACCTTTAGTAATTGCTACAACTGGATTTAATAAGCATCAACAAAATTTATTACTTGAAGCTAGTAAAATCGTACCTATTTTATATGCAACTAACATGAGTTTAGGTGTTGCAGTTTTAAATAAACTAGTTGCACTTGCATCTAAAACATTAAAAGATTTTGATATTGAAATTGTTGAACAACATCATAGGCATAAAGTTGATTCTCCTTCTGGAACAGCACTTACTTTAGCAGAACATGCAGCAGGTGCAAGAGATTTAGACTTAGATAATGTAAGAATTTCGGGAAGAGATGGTCAAATTGGGGCTAGAACTAAAGATGAAATTGCAGTTATGGCATTAAGAGGTGGAGATATTGTAGGAAGACACACTGTTGGTTTATATAATGATGGTGAATTCTTAGAATTAAATCACACAGCAACATCAAGAAATACTTTTTCAAGAGGAGCAATTAAAGTTGCTAAATGGATAGTTGGAAAAGATGCGAATCTATACTCAATCAATGACGCTTTAGGTCTATAAGGAAAATCAAATATGTGCGCAATAGTTGGAATTTACGGTAATGATAATGCTGCAAGATTAGCTTCAATAGCTTTATTTGCCATGCAACACAGAGGTCAAGAAGCTACAGGTATATCATCATCATGTGATGGGAAAATTCATACAATTAAAAATAGGGGTTTAGTTTCTGAAGTATTTACAGATGATGCTTTAAAAATATTAGTTGGTAATATGGCTATTGGTCACAATAGATATTCTACAGCCGGTGGAGACTCTATTTTAGATGCACAACCAGTTTTTGCAAAATATAAACTTGGTGAAATATCTATTGTACATAATGGAAACTTAATTAATAAAGAAGAAGTTAGACAAGATTTAATTGATAGAGGTGCTATTTTCCAAACGGGGATGGATACTGAAAATTTAATTCATTTAATTGCAAAAAACACAAAAGATAGATTAAGAGATAGAATTAAAGAAGCTCTTGAAAAAACTATTGGAGCATATTGTTTTATTGTTCAATCAAGATCAAAACAATTTGTTATAAGAGATAGATATGGTATTAGACCACTATCTTTAGGAAAAATAAAAAGTGGCGGATATATTGTTGCATCTGAAACTTGTGCCTTCGATTTAGTAGGTGCTGAGTTTATAAGAGATGTTAATCCAGGAGAGATGTTAATCTTTAGTGAAGATTATGATGAACCAGAATCAATTCAATTATTTGAACCTCAATATAGACCTTGTGCGTTTGAATATGTATATTTTGCAAGACCAGATTCTGTAATTGATGGTAAAAATGTATATAGAACTAGAGAAAATATGGGAAGAGCATTAGCTAAAAATGATGAAAATAATGGGATTCAAGTAGATATGGTTGTTCCTGTTCCAGATTCAGGAGTTCCAGCTGCACTTGGTTATGCAGCACAAAGTGGAGTTCCTTTTGAATATGGAATTATTAGAAATCATTACATTGGTAGAACTTTTATTGAACCAACTCAAGAAATGAGAGATATAAAAGTAAAAATGAAACTTAGCCCTATGAGATCATTGATTGCAGGAAAATCTTTACTTGTAATAGATGATTCAATTGTAAGAGGAACTACATCAAAAAGAATTGTAAAAATGCTAAAAGATGCTGGTGCTAAAGAAGTACACTTTAGAGTTGCCTCTCCTGAAATTAAATTCCCTTGTTATTATGGTATTGATACACCACATAAAGAAGAGCTAATTTCAAATAATATGAACAAAGATGAAGTTTGTAATTATATTGAAGCTGATACATTAGAGTATTTATCAGTTGATGATTTAGTAAATGCTATTGGAAATGATAGAAATTATGCACTTGAGAGTTTTAACGGGGATTATTTCGTAAAAGAGTAGAATGAGTGAATTAAAAAACGTTTTAACTATCGGAAGATACTTAAAAGAAAAATTTGGAGAAAAAGTTTATAAAGTTCCTATTTCAATATCTGGATTTACATGTCCAAATATTGATGGGACAGTTGCAAAAGGAGGCTGCTCTTTTTGTGAAAATGACTCTTTTTCCCCAAACTTACAAGAGAAAAAAACTAAGTTTAAATTGAATCCTAGAATAAATGAGAATCCTTATTTAGATAATCAATTAAAACAGCTAGAAATGCAATTTAATGCAACAAGGAAAAGACTAGAAAATAAGTTTGGTGTAAAAAAATATATTGTTTATTTTCAATCATTTACAAATACTTATGCTCCCTTTTCTACGTTAAAAGCATTATATGAAAAAGCACTTAGTTTTGACAATGTTATTGGCCTAAGTATTGGTACAAGAACCGATTGTGTTACTGATGAGATATTAGATTATTTAGTAGATTTATCAAAAGATAAAGAAATCTGGATTGAATATGGAATTCAGTCTTTTTATGATGATACTTTAGTAGAAATTAATCGTGGTGACACTGCAGATAATATGAGATACTGGATAAAAAGAAGTAAAGAAAAAGGTCTTAATGTCTGTGGCCATTTAATTTATGGACTTCCTAATGAAACTCAAGAAATGATGCTTGATAGCTTTAAGCAAACAGTTGATTTAAAAGTGGATTCAATTAAATTTCATCCTTTATATGTAGTAAAAAATACATTACTTACAAATGAATTTAGAAAAGGAAGGTTTCAACCAATTACAGAAGAACTCTATATAGATACAGTTGTAAAGTCAATAAAAGATTTACCTGAAAATATATCTATTCAAAGAATTACTGCTGGAATTGATGATAGCACTCTTCTTTCACCAGATTGGTGTAGAGATAAACATACTCAAATGAAAAAAATTAGATTGGCTTTAGAAAAAGAGGGATTTAATTATTAATACTAAGAATTTCTTCTTAGTATTATTTCATTTTTAAAAGATAATCAACTACATTTTCAATAAATGCATCATGTTTTCTATCTTTTCTATAAGCAATATATAGTTTTCTAATCATTTTTTGATTATTTATTCTTGATTCATATAAAGCTTCTGATTTTAGTAATGACTCAATTGCATTTCTTGATACAATTGATACAGTTGGAGTCATATTTTTATCTGAATGTAGTACAGTTTGAACAATTGTAGTTGCACTTGTAACTTCACTTGTAACATCAAATGTATCACAGTCTGGGAAATTGGCTTTTTCAAGATTTTCTTTGAAAATATGTCTAGTATTTGAATCAGGATTTCTACATACCCATTTATAAGATAATAAATCTTCAGCTTTAGCTTTTGCAGGTAGTTTCTGGTTTGAGAATATTACAATCTCATCTTCCATCCACTCTCTATAAATAATATCATCATTTGGAACATAGTTTTCAACTAATGCCATATCAATTTTTTTATCTAATAAATCTCCAATTGCTTCATGTGAAACTGAAACATTTATTGATACATCGTTGTGAATATTTTCTTTTAAATTGTTTAAAAATCTTGGCAAAATATAATTTCCAATTATAAATGATGCTCCAAAAATAAAAGTAACATTTTTATTCATAATCTTTAGTAATTCTTTTTCTCCATTAGCAACGCACTTTTCTATTTTTAAAGCAATAGCATAAAGCATTTGACCTTCTTTAGTTAGTCTAATACCATTTTTTTTTCTATCTACTACTTGAACATCTAAATAATCTTCAATAAACTTCATTTGTTGCGTTACAGCAGGTTGCGAAATACCAAGTTTTGCAGATGCTTTAGAAAAGGACTTTTCTCTAACTACTGTAAGAAAAGTTTCAAGTTTTGCAAAATCATTTAGCATCGTTATCTCCATAAAATAAATTATGATTATAATAACATTTATTTATATATAGAATAATTAAGAGCAATAATGAATTTATTTAATATATGATATAATTATATATAATTGGAGAAAATATGTCTGAAAATTTATTATCATCGTTAAATGATTCGCAGAAAATTGCTGCACAACATATAGATGGCTCACTTTTGATATTAGCAGGAGCAGGTTCAGGTAAAACGAAAACTATTACCACAAGACTTGCATATTTAATTTCGATTGGAATTGATCCTAGTTCTATTTTAACACTTACTTTTACAAATAAAGCAGCTTCAGAAATGAGAGAACGTGCTTTTAATATGATTAATCCAAATATGATAAATACTCCACCACTTTTATGTACTTTTCATAAATTTGGACTTTTGTTTTTAAAATTTAATATGAGTGAGTTAGGAAGAAAAAACAATTTCATTATTATAGATACAGATGATAAAAAAAGAATATTAAAATCTATTGACAAAGAAACAACAACTTCACTTTTAGTTTCTGAAATCTCAAAATATAAAAATACACTTTTAACTCCACAAGAAGCAAAATCAGCAGCACAGTTAAAACTTTACAAGCAAATAGCAGAAGTTTATGAAAAATATGAAGAATATTTAGTAAAAAATAATCTTGTTGATTTTGATGATTTACTTCTTTTACCTTATGAAATTTTGAAAAAAAATGAACAACTAGCAAAAGAAACTAGCCAAAAATATCAATATATAATGGTTGATGAGTACCAAGATACAAATGAATTACAATATAGACTACTAAGAATGTTATGTTGTACTCATAATAACTTATGTGTTGTTGGTGATGATGACCAATCAATTTATGGATGGCGTGGTGCTACAATTAAAAATATTTTAAATTTTACAGAACATTTTGAAAATACACTAGTAGTTAAACTTGAAGAAAATTATAGATCTACAGATACAATTTTAGATCATGCTAATCAGTTAATTGAACATAATCGTGATAGATTAGGTAAAAAACTTATTGGTACAAGAGCAAAAGGTGATTCAATAAGAGTTTATGAATCACACGATGAAAATGAAGAGACTAGAAAAATTATTGATGATATAAAAGAGCTTATTGATAAAGGTGTAAGTCCAAAAGATATGGCGATTCTTTTTAGAGTAAATGCATTATCAAGATCATTAGAAGAGGGATTTAACAAAGCTGGTTTAAACTATAAATTAGTTGGAGGAATGAAGTTCTACGAAAGAGCAGAAATAAAAGATTTAATTGCTTATTTTAGGATTTTAACAAATTCAAATGATAACTTTTCAATAAAAAGAGTTATCAATAAACCAAAACGGGGTATTGGTAAAACAACTATTGATAAACTTGAAGCAAAATCAATACAGACTGGAAAATCAATTTTAGACTTGATACAAAATTCGGATATAGATGAATTAGTATCTATAGTTGGTAAAAAGAATTCAAGAACACTAAAAGTATTTGAAGCATCAATTATGGATTTAAAAGATATGTTAGATGAGTCTAAGATGAAATTTTTAGATAGCTTTGAAGAAACATTTGATTACAGAGCCTCTTTTGATAATGTTCCTGATGGTTTTGATAGACAGGGGAATATAGACGAATTTTACGGATATATTAGAGATTTTTTTATACAAAATCCACACTTAGATTTGAAAGATTTTTTAAATGAAATTGCACTAGAGAGTGAAAATGGTGAATATCATGAAGAAGCAGTTTCAATGATGAGTATTCATGCTTCAAAAGGTTTAGAGTTTAAAAAACTATTTATTATTGGTTTTGAAGAAGGTTTTTTCCCAATTACTGGTGATGGTAGTGATATTGAAGAAGAACGACGTTTAGGTTATGTAGCAATTACTAGAGCTATGGATAATTTAACACTTTCATTTGTTCATTCAAGATTTTATAAAGGGAAAAGAGCAACTTTAAATAAAAGTAGATTTTTAAGTGAATCAGGACTTATAAAAGGTTGTTTAACAATTGAAAAACATTCATCATACAAAAAAGGTGATTTAGTTCAGCATAAAATTTTTGGAATGGGTAGAGTTTTAAAAGCAACAAAAGCTGGAAAAGATTATAAATTAACAATTAATTTTGCTGGAACTCATAGGGATATATTATCTTCATTTGTAGAAAAAGCATAAACGGATAAGAATTGCAAAAAAGACTTTATGAAAAAGAACCATTAAATAAATTAATAGTTGTAAATAAACCTATTTTTACAAGCTCAAATTCATATTTAAATAGAATAAAAAGAAAATACAAAAATAAAAAAGCAGGTTTTAGTGGAACACTAGATCCTTTTGCAAAAGGTTGTCTTATTGTCGCTTTTGGACAATATTCTAAACTATTTAACTATTTAGATAAAACTCCAAAAACTTATAAAGCAGTTGCTTGGCTTGGGGCAGAGTCTGAATCTTTTGATATTGAAAATATTATTAGTATAAATGAATTAAAGAAATTAAATATAGAAGATATAAAAAATCAGATTGAACTATTAAAAGGAGACATTACTTATACTCCTCCTAAATATTCAGCTAAAAAAATTGATGGTAAAAGAGCTTATGAATTAGCAAGAGCTGGAGCAGAAGTTGAAATGAAAAAATCAACTATGCATATATATGATATAAAATTAATTTCTTATAATCATCCATTTATTACTTTTGAAGCAACTGTTAGCGAAGGAACATATATAAGATCCTTGGCTCAACTTTTATTTGAAAAATTAAATACTGTAGGTACACTATCATATTTAGAAAGATTAAATGAAGGTAAGTTCTATTTTGAAAATGAAAAAGATTTAAATCCTTTAGAGTATATTGATTTACCAATAAATGTATATATTGGCACAAAGCAATGGCTTTTTGATGGTAAAAAAATTTCAATTGATTATTTAGAAACAAAAGATGATGGTAAGTATTTAATAATTTTTGATGATTTCTTTAGTATAGTTCAAATTAAAGAGAGTGAAGTATCGTATTTGTTAAATAAGGTTTTATTAAATGAAAAATATGACTAGAAAATCTTTTGCAAAAGTTAATATTTTTTTAAAAATTGCAGGAAAAAGAGAAAATTATCATGAACTCGTTTCAAGGTTCGTACGAGTTCATAATTTGTTTGACATAATGTCATTTGTTAAAACTAGCAGGAAAGCATTCAATATTATAGGAAATTTTGGTTGCAAATTGGAATCAAATACTGTATATAAAGCATACAATTTAATAAAAAAGTATGATGGAGTTGAAGAATTCTTTAATGAATATAGTGTAAAAATTGATAAAAATATACCAGAATTTGCTGGTCTTGGTGGTGGAAGTAGTAATGCTGCAACATTTCTAATTATGGCTAATGAGTATTGTAATTTAAATTTAAAAAAAGATGAGTTACGTAATATTGCAGTTAATATTGGAGCAGATGTTCCTTTTTTTGTATATGAGTATGATAGTGCAAATGTTACGGGAATAGGCGAAATAGTAGAAAAATTTGATGAAGAATTATTAGATATTCATACAATTACTCCAAAAGTAGAGTGTAATACAGGTGAAATATTTAAAATATTTAGAGAAAAATACTATAAAGAAATTTCTCAAAAAGAATCACAAAAATTACTTTCAATGAAATCTTTAGAAATTTTAAAAGAATTTGATATAAAACAAGCAAATGACTTGTATGAACCAGCTTCTGATGTATATATCCAATTAAAAGAGTACGAAAAAGAAAATTGGTATTTTAGTGGAAGCGGAAGTTCATTTTTTAGGATAAACAATGGCAAAAAAAGAAGTTAAAAAAAATTTAGTATTTAAAAATAAAAAAGCATTTCATGATTTTTCTATTTTAGAAACATTTGAAGCTGGAATAATGCTTGAAGGAAGTGAAGTTAAAGCTATTAGAGATGGTAGAGTTAATTTAAAAGATTCTTTTGTAAGAATTATAAAAGGTGAAGTCTTTTTATTAAATGTGCATATTTCACATTTAAGTACAACCCATGTGACTTATAGACCAGATGAAAGAAGAGATAGAAAGCTATTACTTCATTCAAAACAAATAGATAAACTTTTTACCAAAGTAACAAAAGATGGAATTACTATTGTTGCTTTAAAACTTTATTTTAATGATAGAAATATGGTAAAAGTTCAAATTGCCACAGCTCAAGGTAAGAAATTACATGATAAAAGACAAGATTTAAAAGAAAAAACTATGCAAAGAGAGACTCAAATTGCACTTAAAAACTGGAAATAACCTATCGATTTACCTATTTATTATACTTAAAAGGAAAAATATTATTTTTTCCTGAGTGAAAAATCTTTTATAATACAAATATTTTTTCTCAAAATATCCAAAAATATAAATATTATATCAATTAAAAAATAATCTCTTTTTGATAAAGATATTAATTATTAGGAATTGATATGTATCAATACAATACCAATTAATAGGAATTCTTTAATAAAACTTATAAAAAAAAACTAGTAATAGATTTATAAATAAAGATAATAATTCTTAATATGAAAAAATTAATAATGTTTCTTAATGAATTGTATAATTATTATCATTATGAAATAGCAATAAAAAATTATTTTAACTTAATAAATAGTCTTAAAATGGCCTAAAATTAAGTAAAAATTTAGAGCATATTGGTTAATATGCTTGCATAAGTGACGTATTGTGACTTGTATAAAAAATTAGTAGGAGGAGATTGATGCAAAACGGTGCACAAATTGAGTACGATTACTCAGTTGCAAAAGCCTTTACATTTGCAACAATTTTGTTTGGTATCATAGGTATGACTATTGGTGTTGTACTTGCGTTTCAATTGGCGTTTCCACAGTTAAGTAATCTTGCTGGGGAGTATGGTACATTCAGTAGATTAAGACCTTTACACACAAATGGTGTTGCTTTTGGTTTTGCTCTAAGTGGTGTTTTTGCGTGTTGGTATTACATTTCGCAAAGAGTATTAAAAGTTTCTTTAAAAGAATCGCCATTTTTAATGGGTGTAGCTAAGTTACATTTTGCTTTATATTTCATTACTATTCTTTTAGCGGTAGTTACTCTATTTATGGGTATTACAACTTCTAAAGAGTATGCAGAATTAGAATGGCCATTAGATATCTTAGTTGTTGTTTGGTGGGTTCTATGGGGAATTTCGATTTTCGGTATTATTGGTATTAGAAGAGAAAGAACATTATATATTTCTATTTGGTATATGATTGCTACATTTATCGCAGTAGCAATGTTATATTTATTTAATAATATGGAAGTTCCAACTGCATTAGTTTCTGGTTATGGTTCATGGATTCACTCTGTTTCTATGTATGCAGGAACAAATGACGCCTTAGTTCAATGGTGGTATGGTCACAATGCTGTTGCATTCGTTTTCACAACTCCTATTATTGCTATGAGTTATTATTTCTTACCAAAAGAATCAGGTCAAAATGTTTATTCATATAAACTTTCAATCTTAGCATTCTGGGGATTATTATTTGTTTATTTATGGGCTGGTGGACACCACCTTATTTATTCAACTGTTCCTGACTGGATGCAAACTATGGGTTCTGTAATGTCAGTTGTTTTAATTTTACCATCATGGGGATCTGCAATTAACATGCTTTTAACTATGAAAGGTGAGTGGCAACAATTACAAACAAATACACTAATTAAATTTATGGTATTAGCT
>Ga0193958_1000218_pt1 | contig 24341 bp, 34 predicted proteins | sample FB_1_MG_FD_140320 | JGI IMG/M metagenome (GOLD analysis project Ga0193958, IMG submission 140320) | Microbial mat bacterial communities from the Broadkill River, Lewes, Delaware, United States - FB_1_MG | ecosystem: Environmental > Aquatic > Freshwater > River > Microbial mats | place: USA... | reverse complement strand
TGACGTATGACGACGTAGTGAATTACTGCAATGAACCACCCAAAAAGGCCGCGTGATGGATACCCATTCTGCGCGGCCTCTGCGTTTCAAAACAGCACTGAACAGCGCTGTGTTTTTAATCAGCATTCCATTTGAGGAAAACACGATGGCAGACGATGCCGACCGCGCCCAGATACAGATCGAGCGCGTAGCAGCAGAAAACTTGGCACAGCGAGTGCGCTTTGAAGGCGTGAGCGCAACCCACTGCGCTGATTGTGGCGTGCCGATCCCGAAGGCTCGGCGGGCGAGTTTGCCTGGTGTGCAGTTGTGCGTGAATTGTCAGGAAATCAATGAATTAGAGGCGCTGCACCAGTCGCGGCGCGTGAGTTTTTAACGACGGAAGCGGGCCTTTCCCCACCTTCGGGTGGGGCTTTTTTGCCTATTTCGGAGGTGTTTATGTTTAGCAATGACGATTTATTGAGCACGTTTTTTGTTTTGGCCTGCCTGGTCGGTGTTATCGGCTGGGGTGTTATTGAGTTTGTGCTCTGGGTGCTTGGCCATGTGAGTGTTGTCTGGTCGTGATTTCCGTGATCGTGCGGTGGCTGGTGGAGGCTACCGCCATTTTGCTGGTGCTGGCATCGGTGACGCTGGCTGATCATGTTGCGTTGCTGATTGACGCGTAATTGTTTTTATTGCTGGGAATTTATACAGTGTTTTTAGTAGGAGGTGCTTAGTGGGCATCATTCGTCGGAGTGACCATCTGGCGCGTAATTTTTACGTGTTGGATAACAGCATAGCGGAAGATGAGCGGCTGTCGTGGGAGGCACGGGGGCTGCTGGTCTTCCTGCTTGTAAAACCCAATGACTGGAGTGTGAGCATTCAGCACCTGGTCAACTCGGGCAAGGCGGGCAAGGACAAGGTTGGCCGCATGCTGAAGGAGCTGGAGACCACGGGTTATATCTCGCGCAAACGAGTGCGGGGTGAGGATGGCCGGTTGTCGGGTGTTGAGTACACGGTGCATGAGGTACCCACCAGCCCAGCACCTAAGCCGGAAAAACCGGATATGGCTAAAAAGAAGGCCGGTGCAGCCTCGAAAACACCACAACCGGAAAACCCGGCTATGGATGAATCACCTAAACCGGAAAAACCGGAGCCGGTAAAACCAGCGCCGGTAAATCCGCGACTACTAAATACCCAAGATAAACAAGAACCCAATATACCAAATCAACAACACAGTATTGCGCCCGAGTCGCCCGAGTCGCTGGTGGATCGTGGTGGAATCGAAATGAACGACGACTGGGAACCCAAACCCGAAACGCTGCTTCGATTGCAAATGCACCAGGGTGTACCGGTTGAGTTCGCCCGATCTCAGATCCCTGAGTTCCGCATGTACTGGCTAACCCGTGGTGAGAAACCCCGTTCAAGCAATTGGGACACGGCGTTTTGCCAGCGCATCCGGAGCGAGTGGGAGCACTCGAAGCTGGAGCAGGCGAAGCAAGCCCAAGAGCCAACTTGGAATCCTTTGGATTTCGATTGGACGTCATGGCACCTGCTTCCCGGTGGTGGACAGATTGACTTTGGCCACATCAGGCATTGGATGACCTGCCGAATGACAGCTCGAAAGGTAGTTACGCAGGATCTGATCAACTCGCTTGCTGACCAACTGGCCACGGCCAATCTTGCAACGGGTGTCCCGGTCGAAGCGCTGGTAGCCGAAGTGGCAAACCGCAACTGGGTAACGATCAAGGCTGAATGGCTGGTCAAAAGTTTTGAAGAGATTGCGGGTGTCAGCAGCACCGAAGCACTGCAAGCCCGATTGAAAGACACAAGCTGGTAATCAACAAGGGGACATGATCATGCATTGCAAAACCACACCGCCATCACCGGCACGCAAAAACATCAACGAGCATCCGGCTCTCCTGATTGCAACACACAACCCGGAAGGCGGCAGCGAGCGCTCTGTCTGCTGGATTGCTCCGGGTGGTGAGGTGATCCACAGCGAGTACAAGGCCAAGGCCATGGCTCGACGTATGGCCCACACCATCCGCCAGAACGGCGAACATCGGGCGTTTCGTCGTCCTCATGGGGTGTCGGCATGAGCAGTGACAGCCACGATAACGGCGGCATGGCAAAGCCTGTTATCCACTTGGACAAGGCGATTAGCGATGTTCATTCAGCGGCTAACGCCGCCCTTGGCCCGATTTCTGGCAGTCCATTGGGTATGGCCATCGAACATCTTGAAACATTGGTTTCGGCTTCTTTGCAAGCAGACACTATGGAAAATCCCGATTCCAATAGCCTTTGGCGTCCGAATATGGGCCGTGTTGATCCGGTTAATAATCCCCCGCATTACACCAGCCACCCAAGCGGTATTGAGTGTATTCAGATTACCGAGCACATGGGCTTCAGCTTGGGCAACGCCATCAAGTACATCTGGCGCGCCGATCTGAAAGACAACGCGGTTGAAGATTTGGAAAAGGCCCGTTGGTATATCGATCGTGAGATCAAGAAACGAATTGCCAGCGTGCCAATTGCAAAGGATCAGCGCGCAATAACTACTGCAGGCGACTCTGAGGAACATTACTGATGGGCCGCTCAGTCAACAAGGTGACCCTGATTGGCACGCTGGGTCGTGATCCTGAAATCCGCCTGATGCCGAACAGCAACGTGGTTGCCAACTTGTCACTGGCCACTGACGAGAGCTACAACGACCGCCAGACCGGCCAAAAGGTGGAGCAGACCGAGTGGCACCGCGTCACAGTGTACGGGAAGCTGGCAGAGATCGTTCAGCAGTACCTGAAAAAGGGCGCGCGCGTCTACTTCGAGGGCAAGCTGCGTACCCGTGAGTGGGAGAAAGACGGCATCAAGCGCTATACCACCGAGATCATCGCCAATGACATGGTGATGCTGGACGGTCGCAACCAGGCTGTTCAGGGCCACCAGCCACCAGCGCCGGTCTATTCACAGCAGCCAGCTCAACAGCCGAGCAACCTGCCACCGCCGCCACCCGCGAATCAGCAGCAGGGTGCGTACCAGCAAGGTTCAGCTCGCACCGCTGACGGTGCTCCAGCACCATCCAACCCGATGGGTGATTTTGATGATATTCCGTTTTAGGTGAGTGCTATGACTGATACCGAATTGAATGGCTTGATGTTGATGGTGGGTTACCTGGCGACGTTTTTACTCACCGGCTGGCTTTCACTGCGATTTTTAGATTTTCTATCGCTGCTGTTTTTTGGTGGGAGGTTTTTTCAGGTGCTCGTCAAAGATGAGGACGGATGGATAAAAAGGCGGGTTCGGGTTTGGGCAAAAACCCCCAGCGATGCGGCTTTAAAGGCAATCATGAAATTGCAAAAGGAAGCAGACAATGCCAGCAAAAAAGATTGAGCAGCGTTTACCCAAGCCGGTGGTGGTGTCCGGACGGCTGGTGGTGGGGATTGATCCCGACCTGGTGAAGTCGGGTGTTGCTGAGGTTTACGATGGCAAAGTGATGGACATGAAAGCACTCTCGTTTCCTGATCTTTTGGACTGGGCTGTCGGTAAGGTGTTCGTTGGCGCGTTGTTCGTGGTTGAGGACGTGGAGGCGGATGCGACGACGTATCACCGATCTGGCACCAATGGCCGCCAACATGCGCGCATTGCTCAGAACGTCGGGCAGGTGAAAGGCGTTGCACGGGTGCTGGTGGAGTGTTTGGAGAGTATGGGTGCCGACGTGGTGCAAGTTAAGCCACTGCGTGGGCCGATCAAGAAGGCCAAGGCCGACCGGGTGTATTTCAACCGGGTTACCGGCTGGGCAGGCAGTAGCAACGAAGACAAGCGCGACGCCGCGTTGCTGGCGTTGTTTGGAGTAGGGCGGAAATAATGGGAGTGGATATGATTACAGCGCTGAAATCGGCAAGAACGGCAATCTGTCAGGCGTACAGCATTGGTTCTCCTGGTGGTTCGTCAATGTCTGGAGTGTCTGGTGGAGCGCGTGCCACCAACACGGCAGGCCGCATTGCTTGCGTGTATGAGGCGGCGAAAATCATCGCGGCGGTTGAGAATCAGGATGATGAGTACACCGGTTGGCTGTTGTGGGCGTATGGGCCAGCTACTGTTGCCAGTCTGTCCAGCAATCAGCGCCGGGCCATTGAGGCTGTGGCGGCACGTACCGATCTGGCGGGCTGGTGTGAGTCGTTACGGCCTGCTGGTGTGATTCGCGCTGAACTGGTGATGTTCGCGGCGATGGATAATTACCGCGCTCTGTCGGTCAGTGGTGCTCGCAAGTTCCGGAAGCCAGCACACTGGGATCAGGCGGTGCGCCGAATCAGTGCTGGGCAGGTGGGTATCAATACGAACCAGTTTAACCGAGAGTATAGCGCGTTGATTGAGTGTGTGGATCTGGCGTGTGATGCACTGGACGCTGTGGCATTGGGGCCGGTCGCTGCGGCGTTGTCTGAGGTCAGGTCGTATCGTGGTGAAACTGCGGCGTGATGTTAGTGCCTGGTTCGACCGGGAAGCGCTGGCCAAAGCCAGTGCCCAGGGAGGCTGGGTACGGGGAAGGGCGGTATATGGGAGATTGATGGTTGGCCGCTACAAGTTTCTGTATAGCCGATGCTACAATTTTGCCCTGCGTGCGACTTTAACGGGGTTGGTAGGGATTAATGATTAACAAAAACTGGGAAGAAGAGTTTGAATTAAAAAGTTTTGATGACTACAAAATACAGTTTGCTGAATGGGATAGGTTGAGACAGCAAAATTCTGACGAAAATTGGATATATATTGGCGGCGATTCTGAAAAACCTACTACGGCCAAAATTGGTTTGACGAGTCGGAGTCTTGCTTCGCGAGCAACAGGGACACAAAATCCAGACTATTTGTTGCACATTGCATTTAAAGTTAAAGAAGGTGTGAGTGCCAAAAGATTAGCTGAGATTGAAAGGTTTTTGATCAAGCAATTAAGCTCTCAGTATCAAAGGATTATGCACAAGCATACGGGGTATCCATCTGAGTGGTTTTGTTGTTCCCCTGAAGAAATGCAAGCCTGCGTGGAATTCATTCTTGAGCAAAATTTTACTTACGAAATGTATTGTCACCATTGCCCCATTCGTGGTTACGTTGTTTTTCAGCATTGGAAGCAAGGCGACCCTAGATATGTAGCAGGTGATCCAGAACAGCCGGTTGATCCTGATTGCTATCAGCAGGGTGGGTGTGGTGCAGACTGCGATTGTTGGAGTTAAGGATTTTGTTTCTTGTTTTTGTGATTGATCTTGCCTTTGTCGAGGTTTTAGGTATCATTTCTCTATCTTGTCGTTTTTGCGTTTAAAGCACTATTTCTTTCAAAGCCTCGCTTCTTGCGGGGCTTTTTCGTTTCTGACTCCCGGCTTCTTTATGGCTAATTCTGATTCTCCTGGTATTCGTTGGTTGGCGATTTTCGAGCAGTCAGCGTCTGTATTGCTCGTGGCGCTGGTGGTTGGTGTTATGGCGACGTATGTCACCGTTGCTCAAACGGCGGATGGTGTGGCAGCGCTGGTGGTTCGTCTGGATCGGCTGGAGCAGCGAATGGATAGCCGTATTCAGACGCTGGAACGTGATGTCAATGCGCTGAAGATCGACATGGCGCGACTGCAGAGGGATGGTGCCCGTGATTAATTTCAACGAACTGGATTATTTCAGCGAGAGTGAGTTTCCTGCTGGTGTTGCTGAGTACTGCGATCCGGCGTTCATGATGAAACTGAATCTATTCCGCGAGGCGCTGGGCTGCGCTGTGATTCCAAGCCCGCTGCCTGGCGGCTGGTTTCGCCACGATGGGCGCAAGACAAGTCGCCATTTCGTTGGCCCTGCTGATCAGCCGGTGCGGTTGTCTGATGCGGGTGATGTGTTTGTGGATTGCTCGCCATTTCATGCGCTGGTCACGGCTGTCGAGTGTGGGTTCACTGGTATCGGCTTGTACTACGACACCCAGTTGCATGGCAAGCAGCGCTGGATGATGCACTTGGACACAAGACCGGGTGACCGGGTGATCTGGGAGCGCAGAAGCTGGGCATACAAAACAATTCATCCGCGCCCTGACTCTGGGCGCTCTACTGTGATTGGTTACTTGGGGAATTGATATGCGTTTGATGATGCTTTTGTCGTGCATTGCCTTTAGTGGCTGCGCGTATGCAGATTCTGAGTTGGTCATCACAATCATCGGGTATCTGGTTACTCACGCTGGTTCGTTTGGTTGGGTGGAGTGGTCGGTATTGGGCGCGGTTGTGCTGCATTTCGTGGCCCTGGTTGTTGTTAACCTGACGCCGACGCCAGCGGACAACCTGATGTACGGGAAACTATACCGTTATCTTCTTGAGCCCATTGCTGGTGTGGTCTCGAAACGGGTCAAACAGTAAGTGGGATTCAAACCATGCGCTGCTGCCGGGTGTGGGACGTTGGTTCCAGCCGGTCAGCGATACTGTGATAAGCATCGTAAGGCCGCTGCCAAACGCAGCGACGAAGGCCGCAAGACAGCTCATGAGCGTGGTTATACCAGTAAGTGGCGCAAGGCACGTGAGGCATTCTTGCGCAAGCATCCACTATGCGTTCACTGTCATGCTGAAGGTGTGGTGATGGAGGCGTCGATCGTTGACCACATCATCCCGCACAAGGGCGATAAGCAACTGTTCTGGGATCGGGACAACTGGCAGCCGCTCTGCAAGAAGCATCACGATCGGAAGACGGCCACTGAGGATGGCGGATTCGGTCGATGATCCATGGATGGGGGGGGTGGGTCAGATCTCTCCAGCCCTGCCGACTGAGACCGTTGGCCTCAGTCGAATTTCTACACCCGCGAAATTAAAACTTTTTTCGGAATAAATGAGAATCAGTCATGGCGGGAGGCAAAGGCAGAAAACCGAAGCCGACCGCCGCCAAGCAAGCCGCTGGCAATCCCGGCAAGCGAGCACTGAACACCAATGAACCTGAGTTCACCCAGATCGTCGCCGTCGATCCTCCGGAGCACCTGGAAGAATTCCCGTTCGCCGTCGAGTGCTGGGAAACCCACTGCCCAGAACTCTGCAAAACCGGCGTCCTGAAAGTCACCGATCTCTGGAATCTCGAAGCCTTCTGCATGGCGTACTCCACTTGGCGTGAAGCCAAAAGTCAGGCTCAATCAGAAGGTGTGACGATAATCTCCGAGTCCGGTGTTGAAAAGAAAAACCCAGCACTCACTGCTGCCAACGAAGCATTGCGACAAATGATGTCGCTGGGGGCTGTTCTTGGTCTCGATCCGGCCAACCGAACGCGCCTGGTAGTACCCAAAAAGAAAGATCAGAACAATCAATTTGCCGAACTGGCGAGACTCTTGGCTGGAAAGCGATGAAGCATGGCACGATTCAACAACGTCAACGCGGCGAACAAGTACGCCCGAGACGTCGTGTCTGGCCGCATTCCTGCCTGTAAATGGGTTAAGAAAGCATGCCAGCGTCATCTTGACGATCTCAATGCATCCAAAGCCAAGGATTATCCGTACTACTTCGACCGCATCGCTGCTGAAGCGGTGTGTCTATTCGTCCAGCTTTTGCCACATACAAAGGGCAAGTGGGCCAGCAAGCGCGAGCTGATCCAGCTTGAGTCATGGCAGAAGTTCATTTTCTGCGTGTTGTTCGGATGGAAGCGAAAGAAAGACGATACACGCCGGTTCCGGGAGTTCTACGGCGAGGTTCCACGAAAACAAGGCAAGTCTGTGCTGGCAGCCGGTACCGGCAACTACATGTTCACCCTCGACGGTGAATACGGTGCTGAAGTGTACTGCGGCGCGACCACAGAAAAGCAGGCATGGGAGGTTTTCCGTCCCGCAAAGATCATGGTCAACAAAACGCCGGAACTGCTGGAAGCATTTGGCATCGAGGTCAACGCCAGCAACATGAACCGGCCTGATGACGGCTCCCGGTTTGAACCGATCGTTGGCAACCCCGGCGATGGATCATCACCACACTGCGCCCTGGTCGATGAGTACCACGAACACAAGACGCCAGACCTGTACGAAACCATGGTCACCGGCATGGGCGCGCGTGATAACCCGCTGGTATTCATCATAACCACGGCAGGCACCAATCTCGCGGGGCCTTGCTACGACAAGCGCCTTGAAGCCCAGAAGATGCTCGACGGCACTGTGCCAAATGATGAACTGTTCGCCATCATCTACACCATCGACAACGAGGACGACTGGCAAAAACCCGAAGCGCTGCGCATGGCCAACCCGAATATGGGCGTCTCAGTGGGTGAGGACTACCTGCTCAGCCAGCAACGCAACGCCATCAACAACCCCAGCCGCCAAGTCATCTTCAAGACCAAGCACTTGAACATCTGGTGCGGTGCCAAGGCGCAATGGTTGAACATGGTGAAGTGGCGGGAGTGTGGTGACCCAGCGCTCGACATCGAAGATTTCCGCGATGATGAGGGCTATTTCATCATCGACTTGGCGGCCAAGATCGACATATGCGCCACCATGCGGCTGTTTCGGCGTGAGATTAACGGCCATCTGCATTACTACGCATTCCCAAAGTTCTACTTGCCAGAAGAGACGATCAACAACACCAAGGAAAAGGCCAACCAGAACGCCTACCAGCGCTGGGTTGCCTCTGGCCACCTGATGGCCATGCCGGGTTACGAGATCGACTTTAACCTGATCAAAGACGAAGGCACCGCCGACATGGAAGGCTTCAACATGCTGGAAGTGGTGTATGACCCGTGGCGGGCGGCGCAGATGGCCAAGCAGTTTGAAGACGAAGACGGCGCGACCACGGTTGAATACCGCAACACTGTCCAGAACATGACGCTGGCGATGAAGGAAATGGAAGCCGCCATCATGTCAGGCCGGTTCCACCATCCTGATGATCCGATCCTCAACTGGATGGCCAGCAACACGACCAACAAGGTCGACAAGAAAGAAAACTATTTCCCCGACAAAGAAAGCCCGGAAAGCAAAATAGACGGCATTGTAACGTCAATCATGGGCGTAGGCCGGGCGATGTACGAGCCGGAAGACGGCGACCCTGAAGTCAACATTCGGATAATTTAATGGCCTGGTTCAGCAATCTATTCAAGCAGAAGTCCACAGAAGTTATGGACAGTGCAGCTCTGGCTGAAATGATCACAGGGTTGGGGCTTTCAGAATCCGGGATTAGTGTCACGCCGACCAATGCCATGAAGCTTTCAACGGTCTATAGCTGCATTCGTGTCATTGCTGAAACCCTGGGAATGCTACCGCTCACTCTCTATGAGGTGACACCCGAAGGCCGCAAGGTGGCGAATGGGCATTCTGTACAGAAGCTGTTTCGAGAAGGCCCGAACGACTACATGACACCTCTGGAATGGAAGGAGTTGGTCGCAACGCACCTCTGCCTGAGAGGCAATCACTATTGCTATATCAACTGGTCTGGCAAGCGAGTTCTGGAACTACTCCCTCTAAATCCGAGCAATGTCACCCCAGAGCTGGATAGCGAATGGAACGTCCGCTACAAAGTCACGTTCCCGAATGGCAAGTGGGACTACGTTGAACAGAAAAACATTCTGCACATTCGTCTGCAAACCCTCGACGGCCTGGTCGGTATGTCACCCATCCAGCAAAACCGCAATACCATTGGTTTGGCCAAAGCGACCGAGCGCCATGGTGCAAAGGTGTTTGCAAATGGTGCGCACCCGGCTGGTGGATTCACGACAGAGGGCACGCTGAAGGATGAGCAGTTCGATCGGTTAAAGCTTCAGTTGGAAGACTACAAAGGCGAGAACGCGCACAAGAATCTGATTCTGGAAGGTGGTCTGCAATGGTTTCAGACCAGTATGACCAGTGAGGACGCCCAATTCCTTGAAACCCGGAAGTTCCAGCGCTCCGAAATCTGCGGCTTCTACCGGGTACCGCCTCACATGGTAGGCGATCTGGATCGGGCCACGTTCAGCAACATCGAATCTCAAGGCTTGAGTTTTTTCCAAACAGGGATGATGCCTTATTGCGTTCGTATTGAGCAGCGCTCGATCAAATCCCTGATTGCCAAAGACGGCAAAGAGTACCAAGCCAAATTCACGGCCAACGCCATGATGCGAGGCGATTCAAAGTCACGCTCTGAGTTTTACACTCGCCAAATCCAAAACGGGGCCATGAGCCCGAATGAATCGCGAGAACTGGAAGATATGAACCCGCGCCCAGGCGGGGACATTTTCCTTACCCCAATGAATATGGCCATTAACGGCAAGCCCCCGAAGGAAGAAACCAATGACGACTAAAACCCTGTCATCCGGATTCAAGATCAAAGAGATCAGTGATTCCGGCGAATTCTCCGGATACGGCTCCGTTTTTGGCGTGAAGGACAGTTATTCAGACATCGTAATGCCCGGAGCCTTCGCCAAGTCTCTGGCCGACTGGAAGTCGAAAGGTGGGATGCCCGCCTTGCTGTGGCAACACAAGACTGACGAACCAATCGGCATTTTCACCAAAATGGAAGAAGACGAGCACGGTCTGTTCGTTGAAGGCAAGTTGCTGAAAGACGACGACCCCATGGCCAAGCGCGCATACGCCCACCTGAAGGCCGGTTCTATTACTGGCATGTCCATCGGCTATTCCGATGTCGATTATGAGTACGACAAGGACAAGGGCGCGTTCAAACTGAATGAAGTCAAGTTGTGGGAGGTGTCACTGGTGACATTTCCCGCGAATGAAGAAGCACGAATCAACAATGTGAAAACGCTGCTGAAAAGCGGCGAGCTGCCCAAACCTGCCTTGGTTGAGCAGTGCCTGCGAGATGCCGGTTTTTCACGTACCCAGGCAAAAAGCATTTTGTCTGGCGGGTACAAGGCTCTGCGAGATGCAGATTCTGACGACATTGATGCACTAAAAAGTGCGATCCAAAACATCACAATCTGAGGGGCCTAACATGCCATTGGATCAAAAAGACCTGGAGCAGGTTACTGAAACGCTCGGTAAAAAGTTCAGCGAGTTCAAGGAGAAGAACGACAAGGAAATCGAAAAAACCAAGAGCGAGTTGGGCGGTCGAGTCGACGGCCTGGCCGAAGAACTGAAGGCACTGCAGTCGCTCAAGGATGAGATTGACGAAGGCCTGAAGAAAATGGGCCGTATGAGCAACAACAACGGCGAATCGCCGGAAGTCAAAGAGCACAAGGAAGCCTTTGGTAAGTTTATGCGCAAAGGCAGTGAAGATGGCTTGATGGACTTGCAAGAAAAAGCGCTGCAGGTTGGTGTTGATGCTGATGGTGGCTACGCGGTGCCTGAAGAGCTGGATCGGGACATCAGCAAGCGCCTGACTGATGACAACGTCATGCGCCAGGTTTGCCGAGTTATCACTGTTGGCGGGGCTGAATACAAGAAGCTGACCAGTATTGGTGGCACTGCTTCTGGCTGGGTGGGTGAAACCGATAGTCGTCCCGCTACCGGAACGCCACAGTTGAAGCAAATCACACCGTTTATGGGTGAGATTTACGCGAATCCGCAATCAACCCAGACCATGCTGGACGATGCATTTTTTGATGTGGAATCCTGGCTGGCAGAGGAAGTCATGGAAGAGTTCGCAGACCAGGAAGAAGCGGCGTTCACTTCCGGTAACGGCACCAACAAACCAAAGGGTTTTCTGGCGTACACCACCTCAACCGATTTGGATGCTGCCCGTGCCTTTGGTCAGCTTCAGCACAAACTGTCTGGCGCTGCTGGCACCATTACAGCGGATGACATCAAGACATTCCCGATGGCCTTGCGCAAGAAGTATCGTGCAGGTGCTGTCTGGATGGGTAATGGTGCCACCCTGACGGAAGTAATGAAGCTCAAAACCTCCGACGGCCAATACCTGTGGACTCCGGGTTTGGAAGACGGTGTATCGGCTTCTCTGGGCAGTTATCGCTACATGGAAAACGAATCCATGCCGGATATGGCTGCAGGTGCTAATGCGCTTTCATTCGGTAACTTCCAGCGCGGTTACTACATCGTTGATCGCATGGGCACTCGCGTACTGCGCGATCCTTTCACCAACAAGCCCAATGTAGGCTTCTACACCACAAAACGAGTGGGCGGAATGCTGGTGGACGACAACGCAATCAAGATTCTGAAGATCGCAGCGTAACCGCGAAATTTCAGCAATAAGAAAGGGGCTTCGGCCCCTTTTTTAATGTCCTGACACTGGAGTCATTATGTACAAGTTGAAGCAAGACCTGCGAGTCTCTTTAGATGGTTGTGAGGTCATCACCATCCCACAGGGAAAATATGAAACTCTGCCCAAGGTAGCGGTTCAGCATGCCTCTTCGATCAAAGCCTTTGAAGGCACAACCAAAGGCAAAGAAGTCGACAACTCGGATTGGGAATTGCCAGTCACCGAAGAAAAAACTGAATCATCGAAATGATCACCCTATCTCTCGTCAAGGCGCACTTGCGGGTGCTCCACAACCGGGAAGATGTCCTGATCCAGTCGTACATTGACGCCGCCCTGATCCAGTTCGAGCACTACACCGGGCGCAAGCTCTACGCCGACCAGGCATCACTGGATGCCGACACGGCAGCACCGGATGACACACAGGTGATTGATCCGGCCATCCAGTCCGGCGCGTTGGTGCTGATCGGTTACCTGTACAACACCCGCGACATGGACGCCACCATGCCACAGGCGACCCAGTCGCTCTGGCAGCCCTATCGCATTATCCGGGTAGCGTGATGATTGGCACTCTCGATACATACGCCGTGATTGAGCAGCAGGTTTACTCAATCAACGACCTTAATGAGCGGGAATCCACATGGGAAGCATTCGAGCCGATCTGGTGCAGCCTGCGCCAACTGTCGGGCGCAGAGGGTGTGGCCAACGGCACCCGTACCGAAACCGTCCGGTATTCACTGAGAACCCATTACGTACCCGGCGTGACCAGCGCCATGCGCGTCAACATCGACGGCACTTATTACAACATCGTCAGTCATGACAGCCCGTTTCGGGCGCGCACTGACATGACCATCGAGTACACAAGCCATGACCGAACCGATTAGCACAACCGTTACTGTTCACGGCCTGCAGGAGCTGGACGCCAAGTTCGCAGAAATTGACGTGGTGACCGGTCAAAAAACGCTGCGTGGGGCGCTCATGTTTGCGGCAACACCGATACACAAAGCCATGCGCGAAGGCGCGCCGGTCGGTGTCGATCCTGATTACCTGGAACGCAAAGCACAGCAGAAGAACCCACCATCGCTGAGAAAAGGTACTCGCAAATGGTCGGAGAAAGCCAACGAGAACGCCAGCGCCACGGTTAATGTCGGCTACCGCATGAAGCGCCACTGGTACGCGGGCCTGCTGGAATTCGGCACCAAACACATTGCACCGGTTGGCTGGATGCGCCGGGCTGCTGACCAGAACTGGAATGAATCTGTGATCCGGTTCAAGAAGAACCTGGCCAAGCGGTTTGAACGGCTGGGCATCTGATGATTGAAGCCATCCTGCTGGATCTGCTGACAGACGATGCACCTGCCAGCATCAGTGCGATCGGTGGCCGCGTCCATTTCGGCGTGCTGCCGAAAGGCTCGCCATATCCTGCTATCCGGGTCAGCCAGATCAGCATCACACCACCCGAGCTGCGCAGCGATGCAAGCCGTCATCCACTGAAAGAAGAGCGTTACCAGATTGATGTCAGCGCCAAGACCTATCTGGAATCCAAGAATCTGGCGACCGCCATCCAAGCGCACCTGGACTGCTATCAGGGCGCGCATGACGACGAAACCATCGAACTGATCGAACTGATCGATGTCCGGCCCGGACACGACACCGGCACCGATACCCACGACACCAGCATAGACATCACCATCAAATACAGGAGCAATCCATGAGCGATAAAATTGGCGCGGGCGTCGTAACGCTCAGCATGGCAGACGCCGTTGACGGCACATACACCAGCATCGGTGTTCTTTACGATCCGCTTCCGGCAGTTGACGACAGCCGCGAATCACTCGACGACACCAACACGGGCAGCGATAACACCCAGTCCAAGCCGGGCATTCGCACCCTTGCCCCAATGGAATTCAAAGTCAAAACCGATGCAGCCGGTGTTGACGCCATCAAAACGGCGTACGCCGACGGCGCAACCAAATACTTCCAGTACGCTTATCCATCGTCCGAATCGGGCGCAACCAGCGGCGTAAAAACCGTAACGCTCACCGGTTGGATCAACAAAACCTCTGATGCCATTTCACTGAAAGACGAAACGTTTATCACCTTCGGACTGAACATCAACGCCAAATCTTGATGTGCCCTGAACCCAGTCCTCTTCTGTTTGCTGGCGCGCTGCTGGTGGGCCTTGCAGTCTTTTTCTGTGGGGCGGCGTTTGCGCTGGTGGCTACAAAAACCAATCAATAACGGATCAACACAATGAATCTGCGTGAAAAAATCCTGAGTATCAAGCTTAAGCAAGAAGTCGTCATCATCCCAGAGTGGGGTGATGTGGAAGTCACCGTGCGCGAACTGTCAGCAGGCGAACTGGAACAGGTCAACAAGGTGTACAAAGACCAAGGCCCAGTGGCCAGCCAGGCTCAGGCTCTGGTATTTGCGGTGCTGGATGAAGACGGCACTCAAGTCTTTAAACAGGAAGACGCGGAATTACTGGTCGATGCATCAAACGTCGCTGTCAACACCTTGTACATGAAAGCCACAGAGCTGAGTGGTATTGAATTAAAAAAGATCAAGGACTCTCAGGCGACGAGCGAGCCGACTACCGGCTAATGCACCAACTGGGCATACATACACGGCAAGAACTGCACTGTATGCCCGCCAGCGACCGCAATAACTGGGCGCTGTTCTTTGCCGAAGAACCCGCCGGGTTCGCAGCAGACAACTGGCGATCAGGCACCGTGGCCGCCGTGCTGATCAACTTCCTGCTGCAGATAAAACCGCACAGCGCACTGACGCCAGAGCACATCTTTCCATCCCTGAAACCTCCCGAAACCCCTGAAGACTGGACGCCAGTGACACCACAGGCGTTTGCCGATTTTGCGGCCCAGGCTTGCACTGAGTAAAACACCATGAGTCTCAAAGCCCGAATTGCATCGCTGGTTGTTGAACTGACGGCCAATGCTGCGACGTTTAACAGCGAGCTGAGAGATAGCCGAAACGAGGCCCGAAACTGGGGCGCTGAAGTCAAGAAGGTAGCGGCCATCGGCGGGGCAGCACTGGCTGCGTCAGCGGCAGTAGGGGTTGCCGCACTTTCGTCTATGGCTGACGAGGCTATGGATAGCGTGGATGCCATGGCGAAGCACGCTGACAAGATCGGCATGTCTACCGTGGCGTTGGCTGGCTTGCGTCATCAGGCTGAGCTGAACGGCGTTGCCCAGAATCAATTGGATATGGGCCTTCAGCGGATGGTTCGACGGGTTGCTGAAGCAGCCAGCGGAACCGGTGAGGCCGTTGGCGCGCTTGCGGAATTGGGAATCAGTGCTCAGGAACTGGCGAACATGAAGCCAGACGAACAGTTCTACGCCGTTGCCGATGCAATGCAGAATATTGAAGGCCAATCTAAAAAAGTCAGGCTGGCATTCAAGTTGTTCGATTCTGGTGGTGTCGGGTTAGTGAACGCGATGAGAGGTGGATCTGAGGTGATTGCAGCATCGGTCAGGGAGGCCGAAGCGCTGGGCTTGGCAGTATCTCGAATTGATGCTTCAAAAATTGAAACCGCAAACGACGCCAGCGACCGTGCAGCGAAAGTGTTTCAAGGGCTGGGTAATACATTGGCAGTTAAGGTCGCGCCTTTTATTACGGAGATCAAAACCCAGTTTGTGAACTCTGCGATCGCGGCAAATGGGTTCCGCGACGTTGTATCAAAAGGAATGGCGGTTACAGCGACAGCTGTCGGTCTGGTTGCCGATACGATTCACGGTATGAAAGCGGTTTGGCTTGGGGTGCAATTGGCCGCCGCCACGTTTGTTGCAGCCACGCTCAGCAATCTTGAGTTGTTGTATCAAGGGGTTGCAAAAGTAGCTGGTGTATTGCCGGGTCTGAATGGCGACATCGATCAAAACTCAGGTATTGCACTGTGGGCGCGCACCGCCCGGATTGTTGCCAATGGCCTGGGTGATGACCTTCACAAGCTGGCCATGCAAGAAATGCCCAGCGAGAAGGTTCGGCGGTGGTTTATTGATGTGGAAAAATCTTCAACTGATGCGGCGGCGGCGTTTGTTGAGTCTCAAGAAGCTCTGAACAACCAGATGATCAAGCCCCCAGACCCAGACGATGATCTGTTCACCAGTGTTGAAGTTGACCGCCTGCACGAACGCCTGACCGCCCAGAACGAAACCATCGCAGAGGCATACCGCCGCCGCGAGTTAATGCTCATCAATACGCTGAAGGCGAACCAGATCAGCGAAGAACGATACATGGAAGTATCGAAGCTGAATTACGCCTCTTATGCAAAAGAAGTGGCGAAGATCGAAGAGGCCAAGGCCAAGACGATCAAGCAAGGAACCGGTAAATTCTTCACCGACATGTCGGCGCTGTCGGAGCATGGCAACCGCAATTTAATGCTGATCGGCAAAACAGCGGCGACCATGAATGTGATCATGTCAACCATCGAATCAGCCCAGAATGCATACAAGTGGGCCAGTGCATGGGGCGGGCCGATTGCAGGGGCAGGGGCGGCGGCATCCGCAACCATTGCAGGCACGATTCGCCTGAGAGCTCTTCAATCGAACAGCATCGCCAGCGCGTCCAGCTCGTCAGCATCGTCACCGACATCAGGTGCCAGTACCGCCACAACAACGGCCACCCCCAATACAGCGGCCAACATATCCGCGCTTCCGCGCGAAGCACAGACCCAACTGGAACAGCGTGCCGCCGGTAAAGCGCCAGAGGTAAACGTCATTGAAGACGCCGAGCGCGCAGGCACCGTAGAGCAGCGAACTGGATCAAATCATCAAGAGATCGTCGATGTGTTCGTCAGCAACTACCGCCAGGGCGGTGAAATGCGCGACATCCTCGACACCGAATATCAGAGGACAGGCTGATGGTTGTATGGCCAAGCAATCTACCACTGCCAAAATTAAAGACTCATTCATTAGATCCGCAATCGCGTGTTATCGCATCAAAAATGGATAGCGGCTTCCAGAGACTGAGGTGCCGTAGAGTTAATCCGCCAATAAAAATGACAGTTAGCTGGTTATTATCTGATATTGAAATAGAGTTTTTTGACGGATGGATAAATAAAGCTATTCATGGTGGTGCGGCTCGCTTCTATTTTCCAGTAAGAACATATTCTGGGCTGGTTAATTGTAGATGCTACTTCTTACCAAGCTCTACTTTATATAGAGCTGTCTTTAAAGGCGCTGGGTGCTGGGATGTTTCAGCAAATTTAATGGTTGAAAATATGCCTATATTAAGCAGTTCAGAGCTTTTTAATATGTCTGTTGATGGGAATGCAGATAGCGCTCACTTTATTTTACGTCACGTGATCAACCAACGAATGCCGCTAATGGAGGATTAATGAATATATTTGAAAGCCTGAGTGAGCTGGAATCTAATATTGCTGCATTTACTGCATTTGTGAACTCGCCGAGTACTGATCCGGTTTATTTTGCGGGCCAGTATCGAAAAAGTCTGCTGGGCATTATTGACGATATGATGTCTTTGGCTCAGTCACTGTCTGCTGGTGTTACTCGATATGCAACAGTTGCGGATATGTCTGATGATCTGCCAAATAAATCGCCGGGTGCGGGCGCGTATGTATACGCAGATTCAGCACAAAATAATGGCTTTTATCATGCGACTGAATCCGCCTGGGTGCGAGAGTCCAGTGCTGTCAATGACGCAATATCAACGTCACAAAAAACAGAAGCACTGGTCAGTGATGCGGGTATACAAATCAGCTCTGGGGAAATCAACGGCATTTATTATCCGTTGCTGATTACTGATAGCGCGGATCGGGCGGCAGCGGGCGTAGATGAGAACGGCGTGTTAATCGGATTTGCGAATCCGGGACTTTATTCGCCGACCAATGAGATCACTGAGACAGATGACCCTGATTACGTTTGGGCCGTGATGGATGACAATGATCGTGTCGCGCTCGCTGTCCGATCGGATGGTTCGGTCGTGGCGCACATTCCCGAGCTGGCGGCATTAAATGACATCGTGACGGTTATGACGGTTGATAACGCCGTTGAGCCGTCAACGGATACGGATTATCCGTTTGCCATTATCGACGACACAGGTCGTGTCGGGCTGGCCGTAACGCGGTCTGGAGAGATCATTGGCCGGGTACGTCAGACTGATCAGCAATCAACGCCGCACGCGGTGCAGATCAACCACATCGTCCATATGGGTCAGTCGTTAGGCGCGGGTGAGCAATCGTTGCCGGTTGTGACACAGTTGTCTGGCTGGGGTAACCACAGGTTTCAGCGCGGCGTGCATACCTGGTCTGAGACAGATAACGCAGCAACTCCCGAATTGCGTGCGGAATCTGATTTTTTGCTCGTGCCCCTGACTGCAACAACGCGAGGCGTTGAGGGTGAGACGATTGCAAACGGCATGTGTGATCACCTCAAGTCCAGTGTGTTCGGCGGCCGGTTCGCTGCGCGCAATCCGGCAGAGTTTGGCCCGTCATACATGATGAGCTATGCGGGTCAGGGTGGTCGTTATTTGCGAGAGCTGAATAAGGCGCACGATGATGCAACGGATGCGCGTGCGGGCGTGCGCCAAAGCCCTGGCGGTTACTATGCAACATCCATTGATGATGTGCGTCGAGCGGCGGCTCAGGCCAGCGAAATGGGTGTGTCGTATGCGGTGGCTGCAGTGACGTGGATGCAAGGCGAGGCCAACAATACATACGCGCTGAATCGCTGGGATGATCCATTGTCGCGTGATGAGTTTCTGGCGGCGTATGCGGCTGATCTGATACAGCTCAAGGATGACTACAACGCCGACGTCAGGGCGATAACCGGGCAGTTTGGACGTGTACCGTTTTTGACGTATCAGAGCGTGGGCACGGCATCGGGATCGGCACAGATGCGGGCGGCAGATCTGGACGATGAGATTTTTCTGGCATCGCCAATTTACATGCTGCCCAGTGCGGTCAATGCCCGGTACGGCGGCCCAGAAGTGCATGGCGCTGCAATCCACATCACAGCAGACGCTGAGCGCTGGCTGGGCGAGCAATTCGGTAAGGTGCTGGGGCGTATCAATTCGGGGGAGAATTGGCAGCCACTTCGGCCACTGAGCGCCAGATTTTCAAACGCTCAGACTGTGCTGGTCTCGTTTCACGTGCCGAGTCCGCCGCTTGTGATTGATACGGATTTTTTGCCCGCGCAGGAATCAGGTCGTGGATTTCAAGTGCTTAACGATGTGGGCAATGCTGTCGGAATATCGTCGATTGAATTACTGGATGGATACACTGTGCGCATTAATTTATCCGAGTCGGTGGCGTCCGGGTCTGTGCGTTATGGACTGCGTGGGAATGCGTTTACCGTCTCTCAAACGATTCTATCAGTCGCGGCTGGCGATGCATTTGATAACGGTGCCGCATCGACAGATATTACGTTTTCCGGTGATATATCCGATGAGTTTTCAGTGATTCAATCTGAAGGCGCGTTTATGTTGAAAAATACAGAATCTGCTCCGGAATATGCGCAGATTGTCGTGCGTAACGTCAGCGTTAATGGTGATGGTAATACAGTGCTGTCATGTGAAACACGAGACCTGGCGGGTGCGTCGTTTGTGCCGGGCCAGACGTGCATAGCCGCTCGGTTTTACGGGTATGGCAATCTGCGCGACTCGGACAATACGATGTCGATTTATGAATTTGGCGATGTGAGCTATGGGCAGCGTCGCGGACATTATCCGCTCTGGAATTGGTGCGTGGCATTTGAAAATTTAACAATCGAGTGATGATATTATGACGATGGTAATTCAGTTAAAAGGCACAGCATTTAACAATTCAAATCTCCCTAAATTCGTACGAAAAGTGAATGGATTTGTTAAGGATGGGTTGCAAAATTTGTATATGTTTGAGGACGACTCTCCGGCATCGTTAATTGCTGATGAGCTGTCGAATGACAATACATCAATTAATACGACGGGATCGTCCGGCGGTTTTGATAAGCAGGCGGGCGGTGGTATTAATATCCGGGGCACGGCAACAATGGAGGCCGGATCGGTTAATGTGCGAGAGCCGTTTACGGTGCTGCTGGCAGGCGCAATGCTGATACCGGTTGATAATTCGTCAGTGGGTTACAATCAGGCGCTAATGGGGTTTGCAGAGTATGCGACACGCGGCTTGCTCGTGTACGCACAGCAGGGTGCTGCATTGCCGACGTCAGCGGATCGAATCCCGGCATTTGTGCGTGGCACAAGCGGCGGTGGACAGGATTCGGCGGCGACGTGGCAACTGGACAATCTGGCGTCCAATGAATGGACATACGGTGACAGCTCAGTATTCGTGCTGTCACACGACGGTGCGGGCAACTTCTCGTTCGACATTTATCGACAAGGCACCCCGATTGCTGTCAAAAAACAGTTTGTGCTGGATTTGGATGCAATCACAACCGTTGGCGGTGTGGCGAATAACGATTTGCGGCCTTGCATCGGCACGCTGTATCCCGCATTCATTAGTGGCAATGTTAATGCCGACGTGATGGCTGTTTATACACGCGCGCTATCAGCATCAGAGTTGCAAACGGCGCTCGCAGCCTGCGCAGATATTGGCAACGCGCGGGGCCGCACATATTAATGTCCATAGCCATGCAAACTATCTGCGCGTCGGCTCCGGTCGATGACTGGCCCTGGTTAACGATCGAGCTGCGGTGCGCCGTTTGGGCTGAGTCACTGCGTCTGGTGCAGACTGACGACGAAGACGGCGCGCAGCAATTCACGCTCGAAACCGGCGAGACCGTCACTTTCGCGCCATCCCCCATGGGCATCTCGCGACCGGATGTGACCGCGCGAGGCAGTCAGGATCTGACTATTCAGCTCGATAACGTCACGGCTGATGCTCTGCATCTGATTGATCAGGCGATAGCTGCTGAGGCAATCATTACGGTGGTGTTCCGGGAGTACGTCGAGAGCAATCATAACGCTCCGGCCAGAGGGCCATTCACAATGACGGTGATCAGCGCCGAATCGACGATGCGTTACGTTCAGTGTTCGGCCAGCTTCGCCAACTTCCTTGACGCCGATTTTCCGCCCGAACGTATCACTGCAGCCCGCGCGCCGGGCCTCACTTACCAATAAGGTGGCGTTATGGATCTTGATCAATACGCTTTCGTCCCTTACATCGACAAGGGCCGCACAATGGACGGTGCCGATTGTTGGGGCATTGTCCGGCTGGTACTGCACCGAGAACACGGCATTAACGATCTGCCCGAATTTGGCGACGTGGGCCGCAAACAACTGGCGGAAATGACAGCCGGTTATGAGCAAACCCGTAGGCTGTTCGTACCAACGCGCCCGATCCCTGGTGCGGTTGCCGCGTGTTTTGATGCCAATGGTCACTTCACCCACTGCGGTATAGTCGAGCAGTCAGGCTCTTGTCTGCATGTACTGCACAGCACCGCTGATGCTGGCGTGGTTGTTGAGTTGGTTGGCAGCTTTGAGGGCGCGCAGCGAATGCAGGGCCGCACTGTGGAGTACTATCGTTATGTCGGCTGACGTGCAGATCGATGTCATCACCAACAAGATGACCGGCGAAAAAGAGGGGAACCACTGGCGCGCAGGCGGCACGTTCAATGAGTACATTGCCGAGCACGTACCTGCATTCCGGCCAGAGCACACCGACCGATTTTCATTCCTGCGCAACGGCGCTGATTTTCCGCAGTCGCAATGGGATCAGCCGCTTCAGGTTGGTGACCACGTTGTCGTAACGGTGGAGCCAAAGGGCGCGACGGTCGTTGCCATGGCCATCATCACAGCCGCCAGCGCCTATTATGCGTACCGGGCCGCACAAAACATCCCGGACAACTACAACAAAACGTCACCGACTGGTTCCGCGATTTACAACGTCAACGCACAAGGTAATAAAGCGGCGTTGATGGCACCGGTGCCGATCCTTTGCGGTACCCATAAACTGTTCCCCAGCTATCTGGTGATGCCCCGCCGCGAATGGTTTGATCATGAGCAATATCTGTTTTTGATGATGTTGGTTTGTGCCGACGAGTGTGAGCTGCCACTGGACCAGGTGTTTATTGGTGAAACGTCTATTACTGCACTGGGTGATGACGTTCATTGCGAGATTTTTGCACCGGGTGCCGATGTGTCTGGCAATCCGGCGCACCGGGCGGAATACCATGCCGAGGAAGTGTCAGTAAACGGCCAGGGCGGGCTGGAACTGGCCGGGCCGATCTATGCGGAAGACTGGCAAGTCGAGGATGGAGAGGACTACTGGCAGTGGCAAGTACAGTCAGCTAATACGCTGGGGCTGTGGCATTACATTTACGATGATGGGCTGCTGTTTTATGGATTTTATGGGCACTCCGGCTGGCACGACAATTACAACGACGTCCACTCTGGCTCGCTGATTGGCAAAGTCGTTGAGTTCTACGGCAACGGCCCGGCGACTGACGGACTGTATCGTCCGGTCAGCCAGAATGGAGATGGAGATACGGTCACGTTTGAACGGCTGAATGATGATTTGACGGTTGATACGAGCTGGACGGGCTTTGGTGCTACTGGCTCATTCTTCATCTGTCGGTGGCGCCTATGGGGCGACGATCTGTCTGGCAAATACGCCGGGCCATTCAGCGCAGTACCCGCTAATGTGGCGACGAACCAGATCCGGCTGGATTTTCTCTATTCTGGCGGATTGGCCAGACAAACCGGCGGTGCTCCCGATTACCACAGCAGCACGATTACAGTTGAATGGCGAGAACAAGGCGAGACGGCATGGAATTCTCAGACCTATTTGTTTACTGATAACACGCTGGATCAGAGGGTGTATACCGTCACTATTGACGTTGTCAGTGCCCGCCCTGAAGTGCGTGTATCCAAGCTGTCTGGCGGTAAAGGTGTGATGTTTCGCGACGACGTGACGTGGGTTGCGCTGCGATCTGAAATGCGCACGGCAACCAGCTATCCCGGCTGGACAACCGCCGCCCTGAGAATACGTGCCAGCAATAATCTGTCTGGTACAGCAGAGCGCAAAGTCTCAATGATACCGACCAGCAAGCTTCCAGAGTTGGTGGATGATGGCGATGGCGACGGTACCTATTCATGGTCGGCACCGGTCGCCACCAGTCAGCCGTCGGCAATTGCCGCTCATGCACTGCGCAAATGCGGACACGATGATGTGATCCCGCGTGACGTACTCTGGCAGCTACAGCAGACATGGTCAGCGCGTGGTGATGAGTTCAACGCCGTGTTTGATAGCGCTGGCAAGCTTTGGGAGTCGCTCAAGCGAATTTTTGCGGTTGGTTTTGCAACTCCGACATTGGACTATGGACAGATCATTCCTGTGCGTGATGAGCCGCGCACCGGTTTCGCCCAGGGCTTTCAGGCAAGCAACATGCGGCCGAATAGCCTCAAGCGGCGAGACCGGCTGATCAGCCCAGTGACCGACGAATACGACGGCGTAGAGGTGGAGTACTTCAGTAATGAGAGCTGGTCATCCGAAACCATCCGCTGCCTGATCGGTGACGATTTGGGCGTAAATCCCAAGAAGATTCGGGCATACGGCATTACCGACAAGACCAAGGCGTATAGATTCGGCATGCGCGCCAGAGCGATCGACAAGTATCGTCGCCGCCAGTACGTATTCAGCACTGAAATGGACGGCCTGAACGCCAAATACCTCAGCAGGATTGCCGTGGGGTGGGATATGCCGCGCTACAGTCAGACGGGTATGTTAGAGGCTGCAACGCGACTGGGAGGCGACCCAGAGCAGTGGTCTCTGACGCTGGATTTGCCGGTTGATTGGGTGCAAGGCGCAACGCATTACATCGGCCTGCACAAGCCGACTGGTGAAATATCTGGCCCCTACGTGGCTACTGCGGGTGGCGGCAAAGCAGAGCTGATCATCACCGGGCCGCTGGATTTCTCACCAGATTTTAGTGGGGCCAAGGAGCGGCCCCGCTACCAATTTGGCACGGCTGACACATGGACACAGCCGTGCCTGGTTGAAGCTGCCAAGCCATCCGGTACAGACAGAGTTAGCATTGCATCGGTGTTAGACGATCCGAGAGCGTATCAGTACGACGACTCTGTGCCTGTTTAATGATGGGTAATTCGTTTTCAGAATAGTAAAGAAGTTGGGATGATCAAATATCGCAATTTTTCAGCTCAAATATCGCGCGCCGCTACACAACCGGAAACGCCTACAACGCGATAGCCACGTTCATGCAAGGCATCCAGAACCCCAATGTGAGCGTAACCTCGCGCACCACCACTGCCCAGAGCCAACGCCAC
>Ga0193958_1000217_pt1 | contig 24676 bp, 23 predicted proteins | sample FB_1_MG_FD_140320 | JGI IMG/M metagenome (GOLD analysis project Ga0193958, IMG submission 140320) | Microbial mat bacterial communities from the Broadkill River, Lewes, Delaware, United States - FB_1_MG | ecosystem: Environmental > Aquatic > Freshwater > River > Microbial mats | place: USA... | reverse complement strand
TGCGAAATCAAGTTTTGAATTAGATGAAAATATTAGTTTAAAAGATAAGATTAATTACATAAAAAATTTTGAAAATGAAATTATTCCGACTTTAACTAATCCATATGTTTTATTAAGTATGTCCGCTGAAGATACACATGTTAATTTACAATTTAGTGAAGAGTTAAATAATGTTATTGATAAAAATGATATTTTAGATGGTTATGTTGTTCCTTTACTTGCTTCAAAAGATAAAAATTCACTTTTTGCAAAAGTTAGTGCCTCAATGTTAAATGGTTACGCTGCTATCGCTGATACACTTGCTGAATCAAAGGATATAAAGCTAGAAAGTAGTATTGGTAATGCAGGAAAAGTTTCAGGTACTATTTGGCGTGTATTTATGTATACAATAGTAGTATTAGGATTACTTGCTTATACTTATGCTATATTAAGAAAGAGAAAATAAATTATGAAAAGAAATTATTGGCCACTGTTTTTTGTGGCTATATTCTCGTTTACATTTGCAATGATTATTTGGACAATAAGTAGTGCAGTAAAAGTCCCTGTTCATGAAGATCGTAGTTTTATAAAAACTTATCAAGATGTTGATATGAATTATAATAATATTATGAATTCTAACAAAGATTTTAAAGTTAAATATAAGATGGCTATCAAATTAAATGATAAAAAAGTAGAATTTTCTACGGAAGATATCAAATATTCTCAAAGAGTTTTAGAAAAAATATCTCAACACAAAAATTTACTTAAAAAGGGTAATAATACATTAGTATTAGAAGCAATTGATAAGCAAACAAATGAGAAGAAAAAAATTGATATTGCATTGAAAATTACAAAAAGCATAAGTGATAAAGATGATATAGATTTAGTAACTTCAGATTTTTCAAACAATGAAAAAACATATAGTTCTATTTTTGAGATCAAAGAGGAAAATAATTGGAATATAACTGGTTCATTTACTATTGATGGAAGTATAGGTTATATCTTTATTAAGACAAATGCAATTTAAAAAAAAACTTTTAGTCTTTCCTACTTCAAGAGCAATTAGATCTTATATTCAAGATGAAAAGGGCTCAAACAAGCTTTTACCTTTTACATTAACTATAGATGAATTTTTAAAGAAATCTATAGTTTTATCAAATAAAAAATATATAGAAGAAGAGCAAAGATTCTTATTTCTAAAAGAAGCTATAAAAAATGTTAATATAGCTAAATTAGGAATTTCAGATAATTTTACAAAATTTTTAAAACAAAATGATTATATTTATAGATTTTTATTAGAACTTGCAAGTGAAAAAGTTGATATAAAAAATATCCAAGCTGTTGATACTTATGATTATTATATTGAGCATCTTGAAATATTAAATAAAATAAGAGATAACTATATCAATATTCTAAATAAAAATTCTTGCGTTGATAGAATAAATATAAATGAACATTATAAAATAAATGAAGATTTTCTAAAAAGATTTGATGAAATTGACTTGGTTTTTGAAGGATATTTTACTAAAGTTGAATTTGATATTATTAAAAAAATATCAGAATATAAATCCTTAAATATTGAATTTTATTCCAATATTTATAATCAAAAATCACTTGAAGTATTTAATGATATATTTGAAGACAAAATAGATTTTGATAGAAAATATCATATTGATTTATCAAAGAAAAAAATTATAAGTCAAATTAAAATTGATAAAAAAATAAGTAATTTGGAAATAAAAGGTTTTTCTTCTAGAATTAATCAAATTGCATTTATAAAAGAATCAATTGTTCAAAGTGTTAAAAATGGCATAAATCCATCAAATATAGCAGTTGTATTACCAGATGAAAGTTTTGCTTCACAAATGCAATTATTTGATAGTGAGAAGTATTTTAACTATGCAATGGGAAGAAGTATTAAAAATAATAAGCTTTATCAATGTGCATATGCTATTAATTCATATTTGAATGAAGATGAAGTTAAACATACATCAAATTTAGATTTTTTAAAAATTGATAAGATTTTTATAGATAAACAAATCAAAACTATTTGGAATAAAATTTGTTCAAAAGAGAATTTTTTATTTATAGTAGAGTACATTAAAAGTTTAGAAGACAATACTGAGATACTTGAAAAATTTGAAGAGTTAATTTACAAATTAAATATTTTACTTTTTACTACTCAAAATTCAATTTTGGTAAAAAATGTATACAAAATATTTTTACAAAGATTATCTAAGATTAGTTTAGATGATGTTAACTCAGGTAAAATCACAGTCTTGGGATTACTTGAGACAAGAGCTGTGAAGTTTGATACCGTAATTATCTGTGATTTTAATGAGTCTTTTATTCCTAAAAAATCTATAAAAGATAAATTTCTATCAACAAATATAAAAAAATTAGCAAATCTTCCAACACAGTTTGATAGAGAATCTTTGCAAAAATATTATTATAAAAGATTAATTGACTCCTCAAATAATGTATATATATCATATGTGAACTCTGATACAAACCAAATATCAAGATTTGCAAATGAATTATTTGATAAAAATATCAAAACAGATATAAATGACAATATATATAAACACATTTTGTATAACAATCATAATATAAACTATTTTGATGAAGTGATTATTGATAAAATTGATTTATCTAAACTTATTTGGTCTGCAACGTCCTTTAAATCATACTTACAGTGTAAAAGAAAGTTCTATTTACAATATATTTTAAAAATAAAAGAACATACAATATCTCTAAAACCAAAAGCTTTTGAATTAGGTGATATCATTCACTCTATTTTAGAAGATTATTATAAAATTTCTGAAAATTTAAATGAACTTACTTTTGAAAAAATTGAAGAACTTTTTAATAAATATAAAAGTACAAATCCATTTTTAATACTAGATTTAGAAATTTGGAAGAAGAAGTTGTATGATTTTTATATACAAGATAAAGAACGTTTAAATACAAGAAGAATTTTAAATCTTGAACAATCATTTTCTTGCAATTTCGAAGATATAAAAATCAAAGGTGTTATTGATAGAGTAGATGTTTATGAAGATGTTTACGAAGTTATTGATTATAAAACATCAAGTTCATTAAAAGTTGATAGTCCGCGAAATTATGAAAAAAGTGTTGATTTTCAGCTGGAATTTTATTATATAGCAATGAGTCAGTTTTATAAAACTGATAAAATAAATGCATATTATTATGATTTAAATAATTGTAAATTAATTGAAGAAGAGACTTTAGATAAAAAACTTGAGCTTTTAGTAGAAAAATTTAATGACTTAAAAGAGATATCAAAAGATAAGATCTCTTTTGATAAGTGTGAAGATAAATCTATATGTACATATTGTACATATAGTATTATTTGTAATAGAGAATAATTATTTAGCTGTAGCTATAAGAACATCTTCTATTACTTTTGTTATATCTCCATCTAAGATGGCTTCAACATTTGAGTATCCAATATTACTTCTTGAATCTTTTATTTGTTGATATGGTTGTAATACATAAGATCTAATTTGATGTCCCCATCCATTTTCACTTTTTTCAACACCATCTTTTGTTGCTTGTTGTTTTTCAAGTTCAAGTTCATATAATCTTGATTTTAGCATTTTCATAGCACTTGCTTTGTTTTTATGTTGAGATCTATCATTTTGACACTGTACAACAATATTTGTAGCAATATGAGTAATTCTAATAGCACTTTCTGTTTTATTAACGTGCTGACCACCTGCACCACTTGCTCTATATGTATCAATTCTAATATCTTTATCTTCAATAACAATATCAATATCATCATCAACTTCAGGACTTACCATAACTGATGCAAATGATGTATGTCTTTTAGCATTAGAATCAAATGGAGAGATTCTAACAAGTCTGTGAATACCATTTTCAGCTTTCATATAACCATACGCATTTTCACCCTTGATTATAAATGAAACATCTTTTATACCAGCTTCATCACCATTTTGGTAATCAAGTATTTCTACTTTAAAATCATTTCTCTCAGCCCATCTAAGATACATTCTATAAAGCATAGATGCCCAATCTTGTGATTCAGTTCCTCCAGCTCCTGGATGAATAGAAACAATTGCACTTGATGCATCATCAGGATTGCTTAACATTACAGATATTTCGGTTGATTGAATAAGTTTTTTTAAATCATTAGCTTCATCATAAAGCATTTCAAAAGTCTCTTCATCTTTCTCTTCACTTGCCATTTCATACAGTTCATTTGTACCATTTAATGAATCATGAGCCTTATTAAATTTACTTAATTTACCAAGAATTCTATTTTTTTCAATACCAACTTTTGTAGCATTATCCACATCATTCCAAAAGTTTTGGTCTGATTGAGCTTCTTCAATCTCTTTTAATCTTTTATTTAATTCATCAGGTTTTAAAATACCCTCGATGTTTTTAAGTTTTTTATTTAGTAGTTTTAATAGTTCTGAATATTCGTATGCGTCCATGTAAGTACATTCCTTTTAAAAAGGGAATTATACTTTAACTTTGTATAAAGAGTGATTAGATTGTAATATGAGATAAAAAAAGGTTCAAGTTAAACTTGAACCTTTTTTTGTTTTATATATAAATTTACAAATTAAAATTTGTAAGATAGATATACTCTTGATCTATAATCATAAGAATAGTTATCAAATGATGAATACATAATTTTTGTTGATAAATTTTTGTTAAATTTATATTTTGCAGTGAAGTTAGTTTCTGACCAATCATCATTTGAACCAGTTTCCCAGTTAGTATATGATGCGCTTAATCCAAGTCCCATATCAAATTTATAACCTAAGTCTATTTTATATGCATCAGTATCTGCATCATACTGACCTGCTGCAATTGGTGATGCAGTAAAGATTTTATCAGCACCAGAACCTAAACCAGCTACAACTTTAGCCTCATCATCAGTTGTTGTATAAGCAGCAGCTGCTGTAAATCCAGCTATTTTAGTTGATACTTTAATACCATATTCTGTTCCATCAGAAGCTGTAGCCGCGCCATTATCAGTTTGATATGTTTGGAAAGCAATTGTTAAAGGAGATAATTTATAAGATGCATCTGCATATAAGGCTTTAACATCTTCAGTTGTACCTTCACCTTTAATCATTGCATATTGAGCTTGAATTGTTAAATCTTCAATTGAATTATTCTTTGCATATATCGTATATGCACCATCTTCAACTTGATTAAATTCAGGTGTTCCGCCATTTCCATCTGTTCTATTTTGATATTTGTCAACATAAGCAGCAACTAAAGTAGTATTTGGTAAATCTGTATTAACTAAAACTATACCTTCAAAAGATTGTTTTAAAATTCTTGAACCAGAACCTCCAACTAGTGGAGTAGAAATATATTGTCTACCAACTTTTGCAGTTGTATTTGCTAATGTATAAGCTAAGTAAGCTTCTGACATAATTGAACCAGAAACATCCATATCTTTTGCATAATTTCCAGCATCGTCATCAATATTACCTACATGAGCAGTTTGAAATGTAACACCAGCTTTTAATCCATAAAAAGAACCAGTAGTTAATGATAAATTACCACCATTTACCCAGATAGATGATTTAGCATTTGCACCAGTTTCTTTTTCTTTTTGGAAATAAAGTGATTTGATTTCACCTTTTACTTTTGAAGCTGCAAATGCTTCTGCTAAAGAATCAGCACTTGCTGATGTTGTAAACCCAGCAATAGCTACTGCAGTTATTAAACTTAATTTTGCGATTTTTTTCATTTGTTCTCCTAATATTATATCAATAATGATGCAGAATTTTAATAGGTTAAAGTTACGATTTGATTACATGGAAATTTTGAGCAAAAAAAAAGGTAGCTTAGGAGAAGCTACCTATATTTCGAATTTTTAAGACACCAAATTTGATGTCTTGACATTATAAAGTGTCAAAGTTACATAAAAGTTACAAATTAGAATTTGTAAGAAACGTAAAGTCTAGATCTGTAACTTTCGTCAGCTAAACCATCATAAGTAGCTAAAACAAATTTAGAAGATAAATTTTTGTTAAAATCATATCCTACAATATAATCCATCTCACTAGCTCTTTCAGCACTTCCTGTTTTCCATGAAGCATACATTAAGTCAAGAGCTAAACTATCTGTGATTTTGTATCCTGCTGATAATTTATATGCATCTGTATCTGCACTATAAACACCACCATATATTTCTGACCAAGTATAAAGATAATCTGCACCATTTCCTAAACCTGCAACAACATTTGCATCATCTTCAACCATACTATATGCTGCACCAAAAGATAATTTATCAATTGCACCTGTTACATTAACTGCATATGCACTACCATCTGAATTTGAATTTAGACCATTGTCAGTTTGGTAAGTTTGTGCTTCAAATGTTAAAGGATTTAAGTTATATGAAGCTGATGCATAAAATGCTTTTATATCATCATTAGCAGTGTTACTGTCAATTTGTGCATATTGTGCATCAATAGTTAAATTTTCAATTGATTTATTGTTTACATATAAAGTATAAGCACCATCTTGAACTTGCTCAAAATCAGAAACAGCTTTAACATCAGATCCACCAGATGCTTTATTTGTTCTGTATTGTTCTTTATCAACATAGGCTGCAACAAGAGTTGTATTTGGTAAATCAGTATTTGCTATAACAATACCTTCAAAAGATTCTTTGAAAATTCTAGAACCTGAACCTGCAACCAATGGAGTAGAAATATATTGTCTACCAACTTTTGCAGTTGTATTTCCTAAAGTATATGCTAAGTATGCTTCTGATAAAACAGCACCTGAAACATTTTGATCATTATCATATGCAGTTGTTGCATTATCTAAATCACTTGCAGTTACTGATGCTACTTGGAAAGTCGCTCCAGCTTTAAGACCATAAAAATCACCTGTTACATAAGATAAGTTTCCACCATTAGTCCAAATATTAACTTTTTTATCTGATACTTCTTTTTGAAAGTATTGAGATTTAATCTCTCCACTTACTTTACCTTCAGAAAAAGCACCTGCTAAAGTATCTGCACTAAATCCTTGTGTAGTTGCCATTGTTATACATGCTACTAAGCTTAATTTTGTCATTTTTCTCATATTTATCCTTATATATTAATATGGATATATTATAATAAAATTACATTTAAGTTAGATTAAAAATTATGCATAAATTATATAAAAGTTGTTAGAAGAAACTAATATAGTTTCTTCTAATATTTATTTAACAGATTGTATATAATCGTATATATTGTTTACATCTTCATCAGATATAGCTAATGCGTAAGCTGTCATTTGGATTGATGTTCCCTTATTATAAGTACTATTTCTGTACCCATCTATTGAGTATTCAAAATCCTCTTTTGATAAGTTAGCAATTATAGAAGAAAAGCCAGGTTTTAACTCACCTTTTGCTCCATGACAATTTTGACATTTATTTATATATAAATTTTTACCATTTGAAGCATTTTCTTCTTTTTGGATTTTTTCTTTTTGTTCTTTTTCAATTTTTCGTTTAGCTTCCATTTTAGCTAAAACTTTTGCTTCTAAGTCTTCCATATTTATATTTGAGGAATTTACAGTAGTTGATACAGAGCCTTTTTTTAGAATATAAATATAGTTGTTGTTATTTATTTTTATATCATCAACTTCCCAACCATTTGCTTTCATATCTGTTAATGATAACTTTGATTGACACTCTCCACCATCTAATTTAACAGTTTCTAGTGTTGTTAAGTTTGTATGATTTTCTTTAAAACACATTGTTGTTTGTGAAAAAGCAAGAGTTGTAAATAATGCTGAAGCTAGAGTTGTTTTTAATAAGACTTTCATTTCTTTCCTTTTAGTTAAAGTTAGATTTTATCATAAAAAAAAGTAAAATGAAATAAAAAAAGGCAAAGACTTAAAAAGTCTTTGCCTTTGAAAAAGACGTTATATAATTCTAGAATTAGAATGTATATTGAACGTGAATTCTTCCTCTTTGTCCATCATTTGAACCATCATAATCAACTTGACCATATCTTAAATAAGCCATGATGTTTTTAGCTGGTTTATAAGTTAATTGACCATAGATTTCACTAGCATCTTTAGTAGAATCTGAATCAACTTTTTGATCATTGTAATTAAGTGCAAAATTTACACCAGACATTACATCTACGTTTAAGTTAGTTTTTAAAATTGAAGCATCAGCTAAACCATTAATAACTGTTCCCCAACCTTGGAATGCAGCCTCAGCATCGTTATCAACTGCAACTAAACCACCATCTTTACCAGTTTCACCATATCCGATGTTACCACCAACGATACCAGCTTTGAATTTAGTACCAACATACCATAATTCATTGTCAGTTGTAGCTGCATCAGCTTCTAAGTTAGTATATCTAGCGTATGGAGATAATTTAACCATATCTAAATCAATTGAACCTTTTGCTCCAATTGAATATGTTTCAAATAAATCTTCAGAATCTAAATAAGTAGCGTCTAAAGCTACACCTGCAAATTTAGCAGAAGCTTGTAAAATATATAAATCAGCATTGTCAAGAGTACCTGCAGTTACACCTAATGCAGTAGCTGGAGATTTGTCTCCACCAGAAAGATTAGTGTTATTCATAAATCCAGCAACAACAGTTACAGGTCCTAATGTAGTAACAGCAGCAATACCAGTACCTTCTTGAGTTCCAGCAATAGTATCATAAACAACAGTTTGAGGTGTATTTAAACCTTGTTGTCCTAAGATGATTGAAGTATTTTGGAAACCAGTATATGTAAAGTTAGAATATACTGAATAGAATCCACCATTCATATAATTAACACCAGCACCATCACTAGTTTCTTCTCTACTTGCTACAGCACCAACAAATGTATAAGAAATATCATCAGTAATTTTAGATACTAATCCTACTGCAATTTTATGATTATTATGTGTTCCATCATTTGAACCAGTTGATTCATCTCTAGTTCTATCATCATATCTAAAAGTTGCATAACCTAAGATTGATGTATTTTTGATTGCGTCTTCTAATGCACCTGCATTAGCGTTAGTTAATCCTGCAACTGCAACAGCAGCTACTAAACTCATTTTTGCGATTTTTTTCATTTGTTCTCCTAAAATTTCGAAATCTTTTTTTTCAGTGTGACGGAGCGCGCGAACTCATTTAAAACTTTGCATTTTAAACCTTTTCCGACATACCGTTACGGCCATTCTACACCACTAAATTTTAAAGTTTTCTTAAATTTGGGTGTTTTGGTGTTAATTGAGTGTTAATTTAAGGTATTTTTTAATTAATTATTCATTAATGCTTTGTTAATGCTATTTTAGGATAATAAGTGTCCTATTTTAGTTTGATAGAGAGACTATACACTCTTTTAAAATAGTAGGTTTAGATATTTTGATTTTTAGATTATTTATTTTATACATTTTGTATAATAGGGCTTCTATAAAAATTATTGCTTCTTCAATAAGCTCAAATTTTTCTTTTTTCATTGTAGATTTTACTAGATTTGAAACTTCACTATAATCAATAAATATACCATTTGAATAATCGTATTCAAATGACATATCTATGATTATTTTTTGTTTTTTAATTCTTTCAAAATCAAGTATACCAATAATACATTTGAACGTTAATTCTTCTATATATACGGTCATAAAACTAGATAACTCTTTTCTCTTCACCTTTTATCACTCTAATGATATTAGGTATATGTTTGTATATGATAATAAATGCAATTATGTACATAGGAACATTTGAACCTACATTTAGTCCATTGTTTAAAAAACTTGCACTAATAACAACTGCTAATAAACCAATAAGTGAAGAGATAGAAGATATTTTTAGAAGTTTTGCACAAACTATCCAAACAACAGCTCCTATAATAGTAGGAATTGGAATAAGTGCAATATAAACACCAAGTCCAGTTGCAACACCTTTACCACCTTCAAGTCCTAAATATATAGAATAGCAGTGACCAAGTACTGCCAATATTGCCATAGCCCAAAGAGTAGAGTCACTTACTCCATAAGACATTGCTACTAAAAGAATAATAGTTCCTTTTAGTGCATCAAGTATAACAGTTGCAGCTCCTAGCTTTTTTGCTAAAGATGGATTAGTCTCTTTTACTACTCTTAAAACATTTGTTGCCCCAATTGATTTACTTCCTGCACTTTTTATATCAACGCCTGCAAAAGTTTTTGCAAGAATCAATCCAAAAGGAATAGAGCCGATTAAATAAGCTGCGATGTAAAATAGTATGTTTGTATTTGTAAAAAAATCCATTTATTACCTTATTATATTTTATATAGTTAAATGAGATTATAACTAAAATTTTGTTATATTCTCATTTAATTAAAAGTTGAAGGTTTATTTTGAATTTAAAAGAAGAAATTATAAAACTTAAAGAAGAGCTAGACGTTACATTAGTCGCTCACTTCTATCAAAGAGATGAAGTATTTGAATTAGCAGATATTACTGGTGACTCATTAGAACTCGCTAAAAAAGCAAAATTAACTGATTCTGAGTTTATTGTTTTTTGTGGTGTTGGTTTTATGGGTGAAAGTGTAAAAGTAATGAGTCCCGAAAAAAGAGTTCTTATGCCAAAAATTGCATGTTGTGCAATGGCTAGAATGATTGATGAAGGTTATTACGAACAAAATCTTAAAAAGATAAATGAAGCTGGAATAGCAAATGAAGATATTCTTCCAATAACTTATATAAATTCAAGTGCAGCTGTTAAAGCAAAAGTTGGAGAAATGGGTGGAATGGTTTGTACATCATCAAATGCTTATAAGATTATTGAAAAAGGTTTAAAATCTGGTAAAAAGATTTTCTTTGTCCCTGATAGATGCTTAGGTCAAAATTTTGCAAAATCATTAAATCTAAAATCAGCGATTGTTGGTGATGGAAGTGATTTAAAAGAGGCTGATATTATCTGTTATAACGGTTTCTGTTCAGTTCACCAACAATTTTCAGTTGAAGATATAGAGTTCTATAGAGAAAAATATCCAGATATTTTAATTGCAGTTCATCCAGAATGTGATCCAAGTGTATGTGATGCGGCTGATTTTGTAGGTTCAACTTCTCAATTAATTACTTATATAAAAGAATTACCAGTTGATCAAAAAGTTGCAGTTGGAACAGAGTTTAATATGGTAAATAGATTAAGAACTAAAAATACATATATATTAAGTTCTACAAAACCTGAATGTCCAACTATGAATGAAACAACACTTCAAGATGTTTATAATACTTTAAAATCTATAAAAGATAATACAATTACAAAAGAGACAGAAATATTCGTATCAGAAGATACAGCAAAATGGGCTAGAGTTGCACTAGAAAGGATGTTTGAAGTATGATTAATATTAAGAAGTTTGTTAAAAACGCTATTATTGAAGATAATGGTAGAGGAGATTTATTCTTCGATGTCGCTCCAAAAGGAAGATTTACTGCTAGAGTTATTTGTAAATCAGAAGGAATTCTTGCGGGTATTCAATATGCAAAGGTATTAGCAAGAACTGAAAAATTTGACTGTAAATTTTTGAAAAATGATGGAGATGAGATAAAAGAAGGAGATGTTATTGCAGAACTTGAAGGTAAAGCTTCTATTCTTCTTTCATCAGAGAGAACATTTTTAAATATGCTTCAACATGCATCTGGAATTGCAACAATGGCAAATAAATATGCAAAATTAATAGAAGGGACAGGTGTTGTTTTACTTGATACTAGAAAAACAAGACCACAACTTAGAGATTTTGAAAAATATGCTTCTAGAGTAGGTGGGGCTATAAATCATAGACTTGGACTTGATGATTGTTTAATGTTAAAAGATACTCACTTAAGAACAATAGAAAACCTTGAAGAGTTTATAAAAAAAGCAAGAAAAAGAATATCTTGGGTAACAAAAATTGAGATAGAGTGTGAAACTTTTGATCAAGTAAAAGAAGCTATGCATGCTGGTGGAGATATTATCATGTGTGATAATATGACACCTGAACAAATAAAAAATGTAGTTAAATTTAGAGATGAAGAGTATCCACATATTTTATTGGAAGCTAGTGGAAATATTGACCTTGACACAATAAGAGGTTATGCCCAAACTGGTGTTGATGCTATTAGTAGTGGTAGTATTATTCATCAGGCAACTTGGCTTGATTTTTCAATGAAGTTTGATTAGCAGTAAAAAAAGTGGTTAACTTTTTGTTAGTGTTAATTAACTAAAATATTATAATTATTTGATGAAAGGAGAGGGATGGAAAAGGATTTTATAGTTAGTAATAAAGTTGATATGAATGAACATCGTAAAGCTTTAGAACTAATTGAAAAAAGTAGATACATTCTTATTATAACTCATGTAAATCCTGATCCTGATTCAATAGGTTCTGCATTGGCTTTATCTAATTTATTTTATGAAAATAAGATAAAACATAAAGTATTTAATATCAGTTCTGACTTACCTCAAAACTTAGATTTTATTCCAAGATTTGAAAAAATGACTGATCAATTACCTGCATTTTTTGATTTGGCAATTAGTGTTGATTGTGGTACATACAAAAGGTTAGGATTTGAATTAGATCCTAGTATTCCATTGATTAATTTCGATCATCATAAATCAAATGAAGGCTTTGGAACAGTAAATATTGTTGATCCACAAAAAAGTGCAACAGCTGAATTAGTTTTTGATTTTTTTAAACACAATGGTTTATATATCACAAAAAATTCTGCAACAGCTTTATACGTAGGTATATATGATGACTCACTAGCTTTTTCTTTGGGAAGATGTGATGAATTGACTTTTGAAAAAGTAAATTTTTTAGTTGAGTGTGGAGCAAGTCCTTCTTATATCGCAAATAAACTTTTAAGAAGAGATTCTTTGGCAAAATATAGAATTATTCCTAAGGTTTTAAATAGTTTAGAACTGTTTCAAGAAGGTGAAGTAGCTTCTATTTTAGCTCAAACACATTGGTTTAAAGAAACAGGAGCTCATAATAGAGATTGTGAAGATGCCCTTGATATGATTATGAGTATGGCAATTGTTAAAGTCGCTTTTTTTGTGAGAGTTGTAAATGATGTTGCAAGAGTATCAATAAGATCAAAAGGTAAAATTGATGTATCACAAGTTGCCATGAAGTTTAATGGTGGTGGTCATTTTAACGCTGCTGGTTGTACAATTGATACTTTAGATGTAGAAAAAGCAAAAAAAATAGTATTAAAGGAAATTTTTGAGATTTACAAATAATAGAGAAAACAAAGCAAAAAAACTACTAGTGTATGTACTTGTTATAGCAACTATTGCTATAGGTGCATTTGTATTTTTATCACCAACTTTTGAAAAAAATTCACCTAAAATTTCATTAGAAAATGAAATATATTGGAATTTACAAACACCATTAAAAGTTAATTTTTCAGATGATAACGAAATTAAATCGTATGAAATAATTTATAAAGATGCGCAAAACGAAATCAAGCTTGATACGAAAGTTATACAAAGTTCAAAGGGAAGTGTAGATTTAGAAATTTTAGCTCCAAAACTAGATGAAAATTATGCACCAACTCAAGCTGTATTAAAAGTAGAGGTTTTTGATACTAGTAAATGGAACTTTTTTATGGGTAATAAACTTACAAAAGATATTAAGTTAAAAATTGATAAAAAAAGACCTGTAGCAAATGTTTTAGCAAACTCATATTTGATAAATCAAGGTGGAAGTGCTTCTGTTGTTGTAGAAGTTAAAGATGAAAATTTAAAGGATGCATATATTTCATTTAATAATCAAGAGAGATTTGAACTAATACCTTTTTATAAAGAGCATTTTTATATTGCAGTTATTGCATGGCCAATTGAAATAGAAGAGTTTCAAAGGGTTAATTTAGTTGCTATTGATGAAGCTAATAATAAAACAGTTACAAAAGTTCCTTTATATATTAAAAATTTAAAAGAAAAAATTGATACTTTAAAAATTTCTGATGATTTTATTGAAAAAGTTAGTAAAAATGTACTTATTAAAAGTGGTTATGATATTCCTGTTGAAAATGAACAAGTTTTTATTAAAGTAAATAAAGATTTAAGAGCAAGAAATGTAAAAACAATTAAAGATGAAGCTAGAAATAATATGTCTAAAGAGATGTTTACTAAGTTTGATTTAAAACCTTTTGCAAAACTACCATCATCGATGACATTTGCTGGATATGGTGAAAGAAGACATTACCTTTATAAAGGTAAAAAAATAGATGAGGCTTGGCATTTAGGTGATGATTGGGCAAGTGTAAAAAAAGCAAAAATTTTCACTACAAATTCAGGAAAAGTAATTTTTAATGATTATCTGGGAATTTATGGTAATGCAATTATTATAGACCATGGATTTGGTATTTCAACATTATATGCACATACAAGTAGGTCTAATGTTGAATTAAATGAAAAAGTTAAAGCTGGACAATTAATTGCAAATACAGGTTCAAGTGGGGCAGTATTTGGAGATCATTTACACTTTGGTGTTTTAATTCAAGGAATTGAAGTAAATCCTGATGAATGGTTAAGTAAATATTGGATTAGAGAGAATATAACAAATGTTATAAATGATGCAGTGAAAGTGATAAATAGTAAATGAAACAAAGAACAATAGCAAAAAGCGTTGAAATAGTTGGAATAGGACTTCATAAAGGTGTTCCTGTTAAAATGAGGTTAGAACCTCTTGATAGTGATGCTGGAATAATTTTTTATAGAGTTGACGCGGGTGTTACAATACCCCTAAAAAGAGAATTTGTTGTTGATACAAAAATGGCAACAGTTATTGGAAAAGATAATGTTGTAATATCTACTATTGAGCATCTTTTATCTGCTGTTTATGCTTATGGAATTGATAATTTGAGGGTAGTTATAGATAATGATGAGGTTCCAGTACTTGATGGAAGTTCTTCTGGATATTGTATGTTGATTGAAGAAGCTGGAATAAAAGAGCTTGATAAAAGCAAAAAAGCTATAAAAATAAAAAAGCCAGTTGAAGTTACAACTGAAGATGGAAAAAGAGTTTGTTTAAAACCATCAAATAGAATTGTATATGATTTTAAAATAAAGTTTGATCATCCTTCAATCGGTGAACAAAGCTTTCACTTTGATTACTCAATTGCAGAATATAAAGAGAATATAAGTCGTGCAAGAACTTTTGGTTTTTTACATGAAGTACAATATTTAAGAAGTATAGGTCTAGCACAGGGTGGTTCTATGGAAAATGCTATTGTTCTTGACCAGACTAAAGTTTTAAATCCAGAAGGTTTAAGATTTGATGATGAGTTTGTAAGACATAAAATCTTAGATGCAATAGGAGATATGGCTTTACTAGAGTATACACTAGTTGGCGAGTATGATGCTATTGCTGGAAGTCATCATTTAAATCATTTATTAACAAAAAAACTTTATGAAGATGAATCAAATTATGAAATTATTGATTTGGAAGAAGCTAGTAGTGAAGCTGAAGTATTTGAAATGGCATATTCAAAAGTTGAAATATAAGGTATAAAATAATTGATAGAAATTTTAGTTATAACTATTTCTAATCCTCTTTTAATTGGGGTTTATGAAAATAAAAAATTAATAAAAGAGCATAAATTAGAAGGAAAAACTTCAGATTTACTGCCTTTATTGTTTGAACAATTATTGAAAGATTATTCAATAAAAACATTAATGTATGTGAATACACCTGGCTCTTTTATGGCTATAAAAGTAGCATATATTTTTTTAAAAACCCTAAGTATCACAAAAAATATTGAATTTAAAGCTGTTGAGGGTTTTGAATTTAATAATAATTCTCCAATAAAAGCACTTGGTAAAAAATACTTCATAAAAACTGAAAATGAAATTAAAGTGGATTTTTTAGAAAAAAACAGTATAATACGCGACTTTGAATTACCATTGAATATAGGTAAAATTAATTTTAATAAAGAAACACTGCCAATATATAATTTACCAGCTGTTTAATTAAGGAAATAGATGAGAGTTAGCGTTCCAGCAACTAGTGCAAACTTAGGACCAGGCTTTGATAGTCTTGGTCTTGCAATTGCTATGAAAAATCAAGTAATTATTAGACCATCAAAATTTCATAGCGTATCATTAAAAGGTGAAGGATCAAATAATCCAGCACTAAAAGATAACAATATGTTTATATCGATTTTTAATGATTTTTATCACAATTTATCACATAAGAAAAGACACTTTAGATTTGAATTCCAAAATGAAATACCACTTTCAAGAGGTTTAGGAAGTTCTTCTGCTGTTATTGTTTCTGCAATTGCTAGTGCTTATGCAATTGAGGGAATAAAGTTAGAAAAAGATAAATTATTAAATTTAGCACTTGCCTACGAAAATCATCCAGATAATATAACACCTGCTGTTATGGGTGGATTTAATGTAGCAATTGTTCAAGATAATGAAGTTAAATATATAAATAAAGAGATACCAAAGAGTTTAAAAGCTGTAGTTGTTATTCCAAATAGACCAATATCTACACAATTATCAAGAAAAGCATTGCCTTTTAAATATTCAAAAGAAGATGCAATTTTTAATATTTCTCATTCATCTTTGTTAACGGCTGCATTTATGAGTGAAGATTGGGAGATGTTAAAACATGCATCTTTAGACCAAATTCATCAAAAATATAGAATGAAACAAATGCCAGAACTTTTTGATGTGCAAAAAACTGCACTAAAAGAAGGTGCTTTAATGAGTACATTATCTGGTTCAGGTTCTACACTTTTTTCAATTGCATACAATGAAGAAAGTAAAAGATTAGAAAAAGCTCTTAAGCTTAGATTTCCACATTTTAAAGTTTTTACTGCAGACTTCGATAATGTTGGTGTTCGAATAGAAATCTAAGAATTTTGAGATTAAGCATATTTTAGGTATAATATTTGGCTAATTTGAAAAAAACTTTAAGAACATGTATAGTTTGTAGAAATAAAACAGAACAAAAAGAGTTATTAAGGTTAAAATGTGAAGATAAAAAACTTATGCCATACAACAACAATGGTAGAAGTTTTTATATCTGTAGTGATTGTATAGAATTATTACAATCAGATATGAATAGTAAAGACTATAAAAGAATAGAAAAGTCACTTTGTAGAGAGTGCAAAAATAAAGATAAGTATGTTGTACAACTTAAGGAGATGCTAACAGATGTCAGATAAAGTAAGAGTTTATGAAATTGCAGAAGAGGCGGGAGCAAGTAGTCAAGATGTGATTACAAAAGCAAAAGATTTAGGGATAGAACTAAAATCACCTCAAAGTGCAGTTTCATTTGAAGATGCGGAAGAAATTGCAAATTATATAATGACAGGTAAGAGTTCAAAACTTGTTAAAAAAACAGCAACTAAACCTAAAAAAGTTGTTGAGCCAAAAGTTGAAGCTGAACCAGAAATTAAAATTGATATTCCTGTAAAAGAAGAAACTTTAAAAGAAGAAAAAAAACAAGAGATTAAAAAGCCTGAAATAAAGAAAGTTGCTATTTCTAAACCAAAACCTTTAGACAAACCTGTATCTGAAGCTCCAAAAGAAGAATTATCAAAACCTGAAGTTAATCCAGAAAATACAAATAAAATTGTACCTAAAAGAAGAGGTTTAAAAATTATTAAGAAAAAGCAACCAAGAGTTGAAACTCCAGTTGCTCCTTCAATTAATATTGAATCTCAACCTAAAAAACAAATGAAATCATTAAGTGAGATTTTAGGTGGTAGCGATAACTCAGATAACAATCAATTAAATACTAATCTTGATGAAGATAGAAGAGGAAAAGCTAAAAAAGAAAGAAAGAAAACAGCTGTTAAATCTCAAGATCATGGAAAAAGATTAGATGTTCAAAGAGATTATGCAGATGATTTTAGAAGTTCTGATGATTCATTATTAGGTGAAGAAGTTGTATTATTAGATATGGGATTAAATGATAATCTTAAAATATTTGATGAGCCAAAACCACAAAATCTTAATAAACAATCTAGAAGTTCAAGACCAGCAGCATTTGGAAATGCACCTCAAGGTTTAAAAAGAGGGAAAAGAAAGAAAAGAATTGCAAGAACTCAAGAATCTATAGAAATTACTGAAGTTACAATTCCAGAAGATATTAGAGTTTACGAATTTGCTGAAGCTTGTGGAAAATCTCCATCTGAAGTTATTACAGTTTTATTCTCATTGGGAATGATGGTTACTAAAAATGACTTCTTAAAACAAGATGAATTAGAAATTCTTGGTGAAGAATTTGGTATTGAAGTAACTGTAAAAGATGCACTTGAAGATGTAAATTATGTTGAAGATTATCATGATGAAGATATTGATGATACAGATTATGTTACAAGACCACCAGTGGTTACTATAATGGGACATGTTGACCATGGAAAAACATCACTTCTTGATAAAATTAGATCTTCTAAAGTTGCAAAAGGTGAAGCAGGTGGTATTACTCAACATATTTCATCTTATACAGTTGAAAAAAATGGTCAGCAAATCACATTTGTAGATACTCCAGGACATGCTGCGTTTTCTGCTATGAGAACAAGAGGTGCTAATATTACAGATATTATCATTATTGTTGTTGCTGCTGATGATGGTGTTAAACCTCAAACAGAAGAAGTTATATCTCATGCAAAAGCAAGTGGTTGTCCAATTATTGTTGCTGTTAATAAAATGGATAAAGAAACTGCAAATATGGATATGGTAAAAGCTCAAATGGCTGAAAGAGATCTTAGTCCTATTGATTGGGGTGGAGAAACAGAGTTTATAGGTGTATCTGCTCATACAGGAATGGGAATTGATGATTTATTAGAAAATATTTTATTACAATCAGAGATTTTAGAGTTAAGAGCTGACCCAACTGCAAAAGCAAAAGCTGCAGTTATTGAATCTTCTTTAGAAAAAGGAAGAGGTCCCGTTGCAACTATTATTGTTCAAAATGGTACATTAAGAATTGGTGATAATATTGTTTGTGATACTACTTATGGTAGAGTAAAAGCAATTACTGATGATAATGGAAAACCAGTTAAAGAACTTGGTCTTTCTCAAACGGGAACAGTTTTAGGTTTAAATGATGTTCCAACTTCTGGATCAGTAATGGTTGTTCAAGATTCTGATAAAGAAGCAAGAGATATTGCAACTACAAGAGCAGAACATGCTAGAGCAAAAGAATTATCTAAATCAACTAAAGTATCTTTAGAAGAGATGAGTGGATTAATTGCAGAAGGTAAAATCAAACAACTTCCAGTTATTATTAAAACTGATGTTGGTGGTTCACTTGAAGCTATTAAAGGTTCATTAGAAAAAATTGCAAATGAAGAAGTAAAAGTAAAAGTAATTCACGCTGCAGTTGGTGGGATTACTGAATCTGATTTAGTACTTGCTGGTGCATCTGAGGGATGTATTATCTTAGGATTTAATGTAAGACCTACTGGTTCTGTTAAATCTAAAGCAAAAGCTGATGGTGTGACAATAAATACTTATTCAATTATTTATGATTTAATTGATGATGTTAAAGATGCATTATCTGGAATGATGAGTGCAGTTATCAGAGAAGAAAATACTGGTCAAGCTGAAGTTAGAGATACATTTGTTGTTCCTAAGATAGGAACAGTTGCAGGATGTTTAGTTACTGATGGTAAAGTGATCAGAGGTGGACATGCAAGAATTATTAGAGATGGTGTTGTAACTTATACTGGAAAAATTTCAAGTCTGAAAAGATTTAAAGATGATGCAAAAGAAGTTGCTAATGGTTATGAATGTGGTATTATGTTTGATAAATTTAATGATATTAAAGTTGGAGATTTCATCGAAACATTTATCCAAATTGAAGAGAAAGTATCAATAGATAATTAATAATGAAAAGTATAAATCTACAAAGAACAGAATCATTATTAATGGAGTTAATTCCTGAAGCTTTAGCAACTCTTGCTGATAGTAGAATTAACTCTTTACCAATAACTGCAATTAATTGTAAAAATGGTAAATATGATGCAATCGTATATTTTGATGGCTCTGATTATAATACTAAAGAAGTAAATGAAATAATCTCATTATTAATAAAAGCTAATGGAAGAATTAAATCTCATATATTAGCTAGTACGGGTTGGTATAAATGCCCTAACTTTAAATTTGTAAATGACACATCTTTAGAGAATTCATTAAATATTGAGGCATTATTTGCTCAAATAAAAAAAACAAAAAGTGATGAAGAATAATGAGTTTAGAAGAATCAATTAAATTAGCTGTTGAAAGCTTAGGTGCAAATCTTTATGATATCGTAAGTACTAGAGAAAATGATAGAAATATTTTTAGAGTTTATATTACATGCGAAGGTGGAGTTAATCTTGATAAATGTGCAGAAATATCAAGAATGCTTTCTCCAATTTTAGATGTTGAAGAGCCAATGGGTGGAGTTTATAATTTAGAAGTAAGCTCTCCTGGAATTGAAAGAAAATTAAGAAAAACTGAACATTTTAAAGCATCTATTGGTGAAAATGTTAGAGTAAAAGATTTAGCAACTGATATTTTCAAGGGAAAATTAATTAGTGCTGATGATGAAAAAATAGTTGTTAAAACAGAATTTGGCGAAGAAGAAATCGCTTATAATTCAATTTTATCGGCTGCTACATATTATGAATGGTAATAGAATTTTCTATTACTATTTAACTACCAATTTAACCACTTTTTTATATACTACAATTAAATAAACATAATACTTTTTTAGAAAGAATAATATGAAAATTAATAATGAATTTTTTATGAAATTAGCAATTGATGAAGCATGGAAATATCAATTTCTAACTTATCCCAATCCAGCCGTTGGTTGTGTAGTAGTTAGAGGTGAAACTGAAATACTTTCAATTGAAGCACATAAAGAGGCTGGGAATGCTCATGCAGAAGTAAATGCTCTTAAAGCTGCATATTTAAAATATCATCCAAATGATTTGATAAAAACAAAAAACAGTTCACACGATATCCATGATTATCTAATAAAAAATCATAATGGTTTTTTTAATGATTGTAAAGTTTATGTAACATTAGAACCTTGTAATCATATAGGTAGAACGCCATCTTGTGCAAATCTTTTGAAAGAGTTAAAACCAAAAGAAATTATTGTAGCTATAGAAGATCCTAATAAAATAGCAACAGGCGGTTTAGAAGTGCTTAAAAATGAAAATATAGAAGTAAGTATAGGTTGCATGAAAAAAGAAGCTTATAATCTCTTATATCCTTTTATAAAATGGAATAGTGGCACATTTATTTTTTATAAAATGGCACAGACGTTAAATGGAAGTATAGATGGTGCAATATCAAATAATGCAGCTAAAGCTTATGTTCATACCTTAAGAGATAAAACAGATTTGATGGTAATAGGTGGAAATACAGTAAGAATGGATAAGCCAACACTTGATGCTAGATATATAGCAGGAATAGCTCCTGATGTAATGATATATAGTCAAAATAAAATATTTGATAGAAATATTCCTTTATTTCATATTCCAAATAGAAAAGTATTTATTAGTGATGATTTATTTAAGCTATTAGATTATAAGTTTGTAATGGTTGAAGGAACTTATAATTTATTGGATAAATTGAAAGAAAAACTTGATTTTATAGTTTTATTGGTTAACCCTAAAATTAGAAAAGGTGTAAATGCTTTAAATGAAATAGATATGGATTTTGAAATAGTTCATGAAAATTATATTGGGAATGAAAAAATAGTATATTTAAAAAGAGTAGGTAAGTAAAAAGCTTTAGCTTTTTACTTAACTTTTTCTAAGTATTCACCAGTTCTAGTGTCGCATTTAATTACGTCACCTTCAACTATATGAAATGGAATTTGTACAACTGCACCAGATTCTAAAGTAGCAGGTTTTCTACCACCTTGTGAATCACCTTTGAAGTTTGGTGGTGTTTCTACAATTTTTAATTCAACTGTCATTGGTGGTTCAACAGTAATTGCATTACCATTAAAGAACATCATATCAACATTCATTCCATCAATAATCCAATCAGCAGTTTCACCTACTTGATCATAAGTTAAACCAATTTGCTCATACGTTTCATTATCCATAAATTGTAATAATTCACCATCATCATATAAGTATTGCATAGTTTTTTGTTGTAAGTTTGGAGTTTCACATTTATCACCAGCATGGAAAGTTTTTTCAATAACTTTTCCATTTAAAAATGATTTGATTTTACATCTAACAAAAGCAGCACCTTTACCAGGTTTTACATGTTGATATTCTGTAATTTTGTAAGGAACACCATCTAACTCGATTTTTAGTCCCTTTTTTAGTTCGCTCATTCCTATTGCCATAGATTCTCCTTAAATTTCAGCATAAGCTACAGCAATTGCTGCATCTAAGCTTCCAAGTTTATTTAATACTTCATTATTTGCTTTTTCGTCAATTAGAATAACTGCAAGTGCTCCATCTTTCCCTCTAGATAATCTAAAGTCAGATATGTTAATTCCATTTTCACCTAAAATTTTACCAACTTCACCAATAACACCAGGTACATCTTGGTTTCTCATTATAATCATTTTACCTTTTGGTTCAATATCTAATGGGAAGCTATTAATTTCAACTATTCTTTGAACATCATCATTAAATACTGTTCCTGAAATTGTTTTTACACCAGTTGATGTAGTGATTTTGATTGATACTTTATTTTGGTAGCCACTATGGTTTGAAAACTCAGATGTAGTTAATTCAATACCTTTTTCTTTTGCAATAAAGTTAGCATTTACATAATTAACTTCATCTCCAGATGCTACAGATAAAATACCAACAGTTGCAAATGTTTGAAGAGAATCTAAATATTCAGCAATTTGGCCTTCAGCTGCAATATTTATAGATCTAATTTCACTTTTACTAATTTGTGCAATTAAGAAAGCCATTTTTTGTGTTAATTCAATATATGGTCTTACAAAATCAGGAATTTTACTTTCATCAATTGGTAAATTTAATGCATTAGGATATGCTATACCTCTTGCACTTTCAATTGCATTATTTGCAGCTTGTACAGAAATTTCTCTTTGAGATTCTTTTGTATTAGCACCTAAATGCGCAGTAACTGTCACATTAGGTAAATCTAATAATGGGTGATTTGTTGCTGGTTCTTTGATAAATACATCAATTCCTGCCATAGCAATTTTCCCAGATTTAAGGTTATTAACAAGAGCTTCCTCATTGTATAATCCACCTCTTGCACAGTTAATTAAAACTACACCATCTTTCATTTTTGCAATTTGTTCTTCACCAATCATATCGATTGTTTCTTTATTTTTTGGTGTATGAATTGTAATAATATCGCAAGATAAAATATCATCGAAGTTTGTTGTGTATTTAATACCTAAATCAGTTGCTTTAGTTGAAGGAATGTATGGGTCATATGTTACTACGTCCATTTCAAATGATTTAGCTCTTAATGCAACTCTATGTCCAATGTTACCAAATCCAATAACACCAAGTTTCTTCCCATATAATTCATTACCATACCAGTCTTCTCTTTTCCAAACTCTATCTTGTTTTAATTGGTTGTGAGCATATGGAAATTTTCTCATACAAGATAACATATGTGCCATAGTTAATTCAACAGCTGCTATAGTATTTGCAGTTGGAACATTCATTGCGATTATTCCTCTTTTACTACAACCTTCAATATCAACATTGTCATAACCAACACCAGCTCTAATAATAGCTTTTAGATTTGTTGCTGCGTTTAAGAATTTTTCATCAACATCAGTTGAAGATCTAGTAATTGCAACTTCTGCATCTTTAATTATATTTAATAGTTCAGTTTTATCTATGTCTGCCGCATATACATAATTTACATCTTCTGTATTTTGCAGGATATTTAATCCTGCATCATGTATATGATCACAAACTACAATTGTATGTTTACTCATTTAAATGAATCCTAGTTATTTTATTTGATCTTTTAATAAATCACCTAAAGTCATAGATGAATCATCATTTACAGATTTTAAAACTTCTCTTTCTTGTTGTTGTTCTAATCTTTTTACAGATAATCTGATTCTATTTTTTTTAGTATCAATATTTACAACAACTGCTTCAATTTCATCACCATTTTTAACTTCAGAAGCATCTAATGGACCAAAATCTTCATTTCTAATTAAACCATCTAGATTATTTTCTAATTTGATGAATATTCCAAAATCTTTAGAATCTTTTACAGTTCCTTTTACAATATCACCAATTTTATGTGAGTCTTGGAATTTTTGTGCTGGAGAATCTGCAATTTCTTTTACTGATAATGAAATGTTTTCTTTTTCTCTATCAATTTTGATAATTTTAACTTCTACTTCATCACCTTTTTTGAATAGTGTTTTACACTTTGCATTTGGCTCCCAAGAAGCTTCTTCATTATGTAATAAACCATCAACATCACCAATTGTTACAAATGCACCAAAATCAGTTAATGTAGCAATTTTACCATTGATTACATCACCAACTTTATGATCTTTTGTAAATTTAGCAAAAGGTTTTTCTTGAAGATTTTTTAAAGATACTCTTAATCTTTTTTGTTCAATGTTTAATTCAATAACTTCAACATTGATTTCTTCACCCATTGTTAATAATTCTTTTGGATTTTTAAGATTTTTATTCCATGAAATTTCAGATATATGTAATAAACCTTCAATATCATTTCCTAAATCAACAAATGC
>Ga0193958_1000216_pt1 | contig 24753 bp, 36 predicted proteins | sample FB_1_MG_FD_140320 | JGI IMG/M metagenome (GOLD analysis project Ga0193958, IMG submission 140320) | Microbial mat bacterial communities from the Broadkill River, Lewes, Delaware, United States - FB_1_MG | ecosystem: Environmental > Aquatic > Freshwater > River > Microbial mats | place: USA... | reverse complement strand
TACTCTGTACTATATGTTCCCTAGTTACCTACTCTGTACTATATGTTCCCTAGTTACCTACTCTGTACTATATGTTCCCTAGTTACCTACTCTGTACTATGAGGTGAGTTGGAATCGAACCAACCGTGATTTCTCAATAGATTTACAGTCTACCGCTCTCCCACTGAGCGTCCACCCCAAAAAAATATATACTAATATAAAACATACTGGGATTATAATAATATACTTAACGGTAAAAATAAGGCAAACAAACTAAAATAGAGTAAAAAAAATAAGTACTGTTTTCTTTTTAACTTTATTAACGACTTATTATCCTTAAACCCAAAAAGTACATTTAACCAAACCTTCCCAAAAAAAATTGCACCGAAAAGGTTAACGATAACCAGAAGAACTACACATAATAATGGGTCAACGGATCATAGTGTTAAGAATAAGTTTAACTCTATAAAAAATTTTGTGGTATACGGGAGTCCTAAATACAACAATATACTGAAGTATACAACGAAACCTAATAAATTATCAAGTGACCATAAACCATAAACAAGATTCGTAGTACGTCCCCTGTATTTTTTATATAAAACGTCAACCAGATAGAAAAATAATGTACTCAATAATGTGTGGGTAAGGATAAACGCACTAATTAAAACTAGATTTAATGCTTGAGTATAGAACACGATTAGTAAGATTAAATTCATTTCTTGGATGGTGGTATATGCTACAAATTTCTTTAAATCAACCTGAACAATTAATTTTAAAGTCGCGTCAATAACCCCAATACTTGATACAACTAAAGCTAACTTAATTAACGGTGTTGAAATGTACGGAGTGAAGAGGAGAATACCAAAAATCGCAGTCTTTACTAAAAAACCACTAAGGTAAATCGAGAAAAAAGTCGGGGCTTCGACATGAGTTTTTGTTAACCAGAAATGAAATGGCCAGATCGGTACTTTAACCCCAAACCCTAAGAGTAATAAAAGGGCTGGGAAACCAGGTAGTTTATAAATACTTGTATTTATGTTTAAAACACTGTAGATATAAATACAAGCAAGAACTACTAAAAAAGAACCGAATTGAGTTCATAGTAAAAAATAAAGATTTGCAGCTAAAAATCTAGTATTCGGACTGAAAAAAAATAACATAACTACAGATGGAAAAATAAAAACCTCATAACATAGTAAGAAAACAATTAGATTACCCAGATAAATATAAATTAATAACATAACCGGGAAAAATATACAAACCACTACACCAAATAATAAAGTTAATCGTGTTGATGCGATAAATACTAAATATATACTAAGGAGAAACCCACTTAATATAAAAACTTTAACTAAAAATAAAAGCGAAGTATTAAGGTACAAATAATTAACAGAGAATAAACTAAATTTAGTGAATAGGTAAACACATGCAAATAAAAAACCACTTAAAATTCGGGTAAGAACCAACTAATATTATAATAATAAAAACTACAAAGAATTTTATAAAATCTAAGGAACCCAATTTAATGGTTTTAAGGGATAACGTTGTTGTGTAAATATACAGTAATAAATGATTTACTGTGACATTTTGGAAAAACTGGATAGTTTGTAAAGTAGATATATTGAAATTTTTTTTTTTAGTTTTTAGTAAAAAATTAAACAATAAGTTACTATAATTTTGTAATAAAAGAGCTTAAAATTTTTTTACGTTTTATAGAGAAAAAAATAAGACCATGTGTTGCTGAACCTTTTACATACAAGCGCTTTTTTAACGAGACACCAAAATTCGAATTGGTTTTTACGTACGTTCCGTCCAATCTAGCCCGATTCCAAACCCCTTTGACAAAGAATGTTTTATTTTTCTTCTTCCTTAAAAAACTTACAAGAGGTGATACCTGTTTATTTGATGTTTTTGTAAAACCACCGACGTTAACAAAACGCTTACGCTTATTGTAAGTATGGAAAACTCTATATAAATAAACACCACATCTATTAGCACTAAGTAAAGTTGACTCCTTAAAAACTATTTCGAGTGTTTTTAAATAAAATCGACTTTTTTACGACTTGAGGTGCGGTATTTTGAGTTTTATTTGTAAATGAGGGTATAGTAATAGAGTTTTTTAAAAAACAGGCTGAAAATAGTAATATAACACTAATAGTACCAACCGTTAACAACTCCCCAACAAGAATTAATGTGATTGGTGATTGGTGATAAAATAGTAAGAAAATAACACTAACGTCATTAACTGCAGTACCAATACAATCAAACCAGTTTTTATAAAAAATATCGAGCGAAGTTGTAGGTATATAGGCTAGGTAGATAACTAAAGCTATAAGGAAAACTAGTAAACTTTGTTTTTTTAAAAAAAACTTATTTGTATTTAAATAAATACAGAAAATATAAAAAAAAACAATTAATTCAGTAATAAATAATAGGATACCAAATAACTCTGCCCCATTATATAATAGTACCCCTGTATATAGAAATAACAATAAGACGCTATAAACAAGTATATTGGTTCCTGATGTGCTTGTTAAAAAACATGCTAAAATAAACAAAGTTAAAACAGTTAAAAATGAATTTACAGAAAACAGATTTAAGTAAAGAGAGTTATAAACCAACACACTTTATAATTAAAAGCCGAACAATAAATATGTACTAACAGCAGAGGTAAAAAAAATATGAAAATACTCACCTAAATAAAATAATGCAAAAAAAAAGGCTCCATATTCAGTATGGAAACCTGTAACTAACTCGGTCTCAGCCTCAACTAAATCGAAAGGAGATTTATTAACTTCTAATAAGACTAATATGATAAAGATTGTTAAAACCATAGCAAGAACAACGACAAAAGGTAGTTCTTCTTGTAGTGTGTAAGCTATTGAAAAGTTAAAGGATTGGAGTAAAAAAATTACACTTAAATAAAGTACAGTTACGAGCAACTCACAACATACAACTAAAATAATAGCTCGGGAAGAACTTAACACAGCATATTTATTTTTACTAAAAAAACCAGTGAAAAAAATACATAAATTTAAAGCTAAACCAATAAAAGTTAAAAATAATAAATTATATTCAATAGAAACATACATAACATTAACACCCCATACAATGTTTAGGTGGAGTAGATAAACTAAGCTTAAGAAAAGAATTGGTCAAAATAAAAAAAAAAACGTATTAACGTGTTTTGGGATAAACACCCCTTTCAAGAACATCTTTAAAGCGTCAGCAATAAATTGCAAACGACCTTTGTACCCAACAAACTTAGGCCCAACTCGACGTTGAATTAAACTAAGGTACTTCCGTTCTATCAAAGGCAGTATACCCCCAATTAATGTTAAATTTATAAGCATGATGATTTGCAGTACAATATGGAGAGTATAGATCATAAAAACATTATAATACAGATTCAAACTCTATAAAATGTTTTTGTTTTTGTTGTGTTAATGTACGTGGTTTTTGTAAAAATAAAATTTTATAATGATAAAATAATACACGTTTACTAAACCGACTTATATGTAAGAATGTTGGTGTATGAGTTCTAGATAAAAATAAAGAATCTAGTACATTTAAACAAAAAAATACAATGCTTAAAATACTTAAGATATGCCCTACTGACGACATCCCATGCCACCCACAGTAAACAAGTGGATAATCATGGTACCGTCGAGGTAATCCATTATAACCAACCCAAAAAAGAGGGAGGAAAGTAAGTCATTGACCTGCAAACCAGTAGATAAGGTGGAAAGTTGCAAAATTTTTACTGTAAGATACCCCAAATATTATATGGTAGTAGTGGTAAACACCTGCAAACAGTGCTGAAAACGTAGCTGCTGAAAACATGAAATGGAAGTGAGCGACAACATAAAATGTATCATGAACATATAAATTTAACCCAACATGAGATAACCACATACCAGTTAAACCTCCGGACAAGAAGAAGAAGAAGAAAACTATTAATCACCAAAATGGTAATGCATTTAGAACTAAACTATTTAGTAATGTTAAAGTCCAGTTTACAAGCTTTACGATGGCTGGTAATGAAATCATTACAGTAATAGTACTATACATAGAACGACTACGATGATCAAGTCCTACTAAATACATATGATGTCCTCAAACTAAAAAACCCATATAACCCATAATATAAGTTGCTCAAATTAAATGGTGTTTTGAGGCTATACGACGGGATGTGTAAAAGGGTAGAAGGGAGTTCATAACACCAAAGGCTGGGATAATAACGACATAAACCTCAGGATGACCAAAAAATCAAAATAAATGGTGAAATAAGATTACGTCCCCCCCATAAGCATAATCGAAGAAACTAGTTCCCCAATGTCGGTCAAAAGCAAGCATAATCATAGCAGCTCCAAGCACCGGCGTAATTAACGCTAACATACGCATTACTAAAAACAAGGTGATACTAATAAACGGAACTAAAACACGTCGGTTACGTAAACCCGGCATAGATAGCGTACGTCGTGTAATTAATAAATTTGTGAACGAGATGGTAGTACTTAAACCAGCAAGTAGGACACTCAAAATCGCAACATCTTGAGCACCTGCTCCTGTAAACCGGGTGTTACCTGAAAATGGGGTAATAAACGTTCAACCAGACATTGTTAAAATTGAATTAGGACACTTAGCTAGGATAACTTTCTTACGACGCTCTTTACTAATATACATACTGTAGTTAAGGAAATTAGGTAAAAAGTTATTACCTAAAAAATTTGAAAAAAACTGTAAAGGTAACTTACTAACCTGACTTGCGGTGGTTCCTGTTGGAACGGAATAACCACTTTTTATATTTTTTAAACCTGAGAATAACGATTGTTCTGGATTTACAGATAATGTACTTGGGGATTTTGTGATTAATTGGAAGAAAAAGGATGGTTTATCAAAAACCTTTGTTAGTGATGGGCGAAGAAATGCTGGTTTTGCAACCAACACGTACCCAGCAGGAAATAACCAGAACCCTAAATTATTGAGACGAGGGAAAGCCACATCTTTAGATCCGATATGATACGGGATAAAAAAATTTGCAAAAAAACCAAAAACAATAGGGACGACGACGAAAAAAACCATCGTCAAACCATGAGCTGTTATAACTTGTAAATATCGTAATGAATCTCCTTTAAAAAAATGACTACCAGGGTAAGCTAACTCCCAGCGAATTAATGTTGCTAGCGTTGCACCAGATAAACCAGTTCAAAAAGAGACGATAAGATAGTTTATAGCTAGACGTTTGTGATTGATAGTGTAAACATACTTTTTAAAAAAATACTTTTTAAAATCACGTAAAAAAACGATATTTTTTGTAAAAAAAGATAGTGTAGAGAAGCTATGTAAAAACGGGTTATAGATACTATACATAGTAAAATTATAATAAAATACGTATATGTTAACCCAATACCATAGTCCCAGGATTTTAATAAAACAAATACACCAACTAAGTTTCTAATTATATAAAAGGTACTAACCCGAAAACAAATAAATAAACTACATAAAAATAAAATGTGAAGAAAAGTATACATTTACGGTAATATTAATTCAATAAAACCTCAGGATGAAAATTTATTAAAAAAAAACCATACATATGTTTTTTGAAAAAAAACATTTAACGTTGCTTTAACTTGAAATACTACCGGTAGGTATAAAAAAACTCACATGAAAATTAAATTCGTTGTGTTCGGTTTTAAAAATGAGCTCTTAGTCAAGTACGAATCTTTTATAAATATACGCACCATAATTAAAATCAAAAACAGCACAAAAAAAGCATGAATAAATTTTAAGTAAACAACCAAGCTTAAGTACTGAGTACTGACTAAACTAGGAACCTTATTTGTAATAAATTCTCAGGCGAAAAGCTCATCATCATACCCTAGAGTTGTGTGGTTATAAGCTGTGAAAAAAAAAATAAGCTGAGTGGTTTCTTCAAAAAGCATCATGATACTAGCTAGAACAACACCACCCATAAGAATTGGTGTGGTATTATTATATCGTGTAGTATTTAACCGAATTGAAAGTTGTAAAAACACGCATAACGATAATAAAACTAATGTTGCGTACACAAAAGAAGTGCTTAAAGACTTAGTTTTTTGAAAAAGTTGGGGCTGGTGTAATAACCATTCTGTCTCAACCGCACAATTTAATACCAAATAAATATATGTACCGAAAACAAACAACTCAATCGCCCAAAACAACATCAACCCTCGTCGCCAAAACCGGGTGACTGCTGTAGTTTGTCGTGATAGTCGTGACACATTATATAAATATATAAAAATACTAACTAACCAATATAGTGTAAAGATAAGCAACCCAACTAAAAACAGTTTTTTAAAAAAAAAAAAAAAAAATAACCAAAAAAAAAAAAAAAAAAATAAAAAAAAAAACTAAAAAAAAAAATATAAAAAAAAGCAACCCAAAAAAAAACAATTTTTTAAAAAAAAAAAAAAAATTTACCGAAAATAAAAAAAAATAACCTAATAAATACACCAAGGTGGGAGGGAATCGAACCCCCACAACCAGTTTTGAAGACTAGTGTTCTACCACTAAACTACCACCCTAATAAATCATGTGAGGTCAATCTTTTTAGAAAAACCAATAAAACTAACCCACCCAAAAAATAAAATATATGTGGTGTACTGAATAAAATACATTTTATAGGAATAAAAAAAAAAATTAAAAAACATAAATGAGTTGAAAAACAACCCAAAGAATACTATTCCTTTAGATCATTGCCGGTTACGGGAATAACGGGATTTCACATATAACTTTGAGTTTCGTAATAAATTAGTGATTTGTGTATAATAAGTACTTTATTTTAGAGTATACGGCTTTAGTTTCGTTAAGTTTTTGACTATACAATAGTGTTTGATTTAGTAAAAGAGATAATGTAATGATGAGTGTGCTAAACATGATCATAGAATTAAGGTGTAAAATAGTGGTTTTTTGTAAAAATAATAAAAACTCTAACATAAAAAAATAACTTTTGAAAAAAATTTTATCCACCAGCAGGTTCCCCTACTAGTACCTTGTGTCAACTTCACTCGAATCACTAAAATATAATCATAATCATAGGAAATGGTGCTGAACTCAACACCAAACCTATAACCACTAAAACATGTGAATTTTCTGAGCGTGATGGGCAGTGTGTGCAAATTTAAATAATACTTCACCACAGCATTCTATTCTGTGATTACTGGTGATTCCGATTTCATACAAATGAATTTCAATTTGTAATCAATAAGCTAAAATGTTTTTAAAAAAAAATTACTTTTTCTTAAATATCTGGTTTATTTAGTTGTAACACGTGTGTAGCCTAACAAACAAAGATCATACAGACTTGTCCTCACTTCTATCAATATCAAGAAAATGCGTTTATTAGACAACCTAATACTAGAAATCACATTACAAACTTTTGACAGCCATGCAATACTTTTAACACTAAAATTACTTTAAAATTAATTAAAATAGTAGTGAGTAATGTTAGTGAGGTGTTGCGAGGATTACCGCATTAAACCACATGTTCCACCACTTAACAAATCCCGCCAATTTTTTTTAGTTTAACTCTTGCGAGTTTTGTCCCCCAGTCTAATGTCATGTTATTTTTACAAAAAAACACCCATAATTAACTGTATAAAATACAAGGGTCTCTAATCCTTTTTTATTTTTATACCTTCGTATTAATATACTAATATATAACTACATATAACTTAAAAATAAGAAAACCGTATTTTCTATGGATTTTACCCCAAAAAAACCAATACATGTAACCTATATACTTACTCGAAAAGAAATTAATACTGTTTACACTGATCAAATATTAACAACACTTACTGCTTATGTATTACCGCGGCTGCTGGCACATATATTAGCCGCAGCTTTCCAAAACTAAAGTCATTAATCCTTGTTATCTGAGTTGTTTACAAACATCATAGCCCTTCATCCAACCTTTAGTGCATACCGAATCTTAGTTATCTAAATTGTTTAATATTCCCCACTGCAGTCGTAAAGATGGGGTTTTTTCATACCCACACACCGCTACCTATTCTTCAAAATTAGCTAGATCTTCAACACCTTAAGGTACACTCAATAGACCTAATTTATACAAAATAAATATTTCCCAGTTATTTGGCAATAGTAACATCATAACTACTACTCGCATATGTTCACATATCACTCTCGTGTTTATTAAAAGCTAAAATCAAACTTATATAAAACTAAAATACCCGATTATATTATAATTATATTGCATTTGTTTGGAAAAGTTGTGGTAATGCTCGATTATTTCACCAAAAAATAAAGTGCGGGAAACTTAATGCACAAACCCGGATAGGCATATGATGGTGGTATCGACCACAAATCTCTGCACATTGACCGTAGTAAAAACCTGGGTTTAAAATATGTAGAGTGTGGTGTGTTGATCGACCAGGGACACAGTCAAGTTTTAAACCTAACCCAGGGATAAACCATGAGTGGATAACGTCAAAACTATTTGTTATCACAGAGATATTTGTATTTGTAGGCAGGACTAGTAGTTTAGTAGTACGCAATAATCTTTTGTTTAAAATTTGTGAATCCGTATCTGTAGATTGTAAAAACTTTAACCCAGTTTGCAACTCAATAACATTGTTTAGCTTCGTATTTTGTATAAATGCGGAGCTACCACCAATTGTTTTATAACTAAAACGTTTTTGCTTGATAATAAAATAGTTACTTTGATTATTCTTTTTTAATGAAGAATACCCCCCATTATGAATTTGAAGTGTATTTAACTTCAGTACATTAGTTTTATTTAATTGAGTTGGTTTGATGTCAACATCCGATAAAGATAGAAGTAATGTTTTTTTTCCCAAATTTATTGGCTTATATGCAGACTTAAATAAGTTTAAATTTGTGTATATGAATTTTGTAGGGGAAGTATGGTTTAAGTTTAACGAAGGGGTTTTAATAGAATTAGTTGTAATTGATGATACTGGGTTACAGTATTTTGGTGTATACCTGCTAGTCAGACTAATAACACTATTTTTAGATCATAAGCCACTTTGTGTTGCTAAGTTGTTTTGCAAATTTAATAATTCTTGGTAAACGTGGTTATTTTTTTTAGTTGAGGATGCTCAAGAGTAGTTACCTAATTGTTTGGTTGTCTCCGACACACTAGTATGGTTAGAGTAATCAATTTTATACACTCAATACCATTGTTTACCACGGACTCGTAAAGAAAATAGACTTGACTCAGATTGTCATTCAACAAGTCGTAGGATAAAGTTTGAGTTAGTTAAGATATTTAAACACCAAGAAATTGGCACAACACAAACAATAAAGTCACCTCATTTACCGTGCGACCGAAAACTAGTGGAAAGCTTCATGGAAAAGTGTTGAGAACGTTTAAAAAAAAAATTAACAAAGATTATATAGTAAAGGACTAAAAATCATGTGAAAAAAAACCAAAACCAATATTGCCAATGAGTAAGGTGTAATAAGTTGTTACTTCGGTTTGTTAAAAACCCAAATACATAATTTCCAGAGAAAACAGTTTCAAGGACAATACCACCTCACATACTATAATTATAATATATGTACTAATGAGATCATATACGTAACAATTACGAATGAATTACTAAAAAAAAATATACGTGAATTGAAGTAATCCTAAATATAATGGGGTTAGTGTTTTAAAGTTAAAAACAACAGCAAATCAAACTAACAACATCTTGTAAAAAATAATTAAACTATGTTGACTTAAGGTAATATTATTGACCGGTACTACTTTGAATATAAAGATAATTAAATAAGTGATTAGTAGGAGGCTTAGTAAGATCATACTTATATAAGTATGGTTTACTTTTTTTGTAAAAATATTGGTTTTGTGCTTAGCAGATTGGTGAATTGGGGCTGTGAAAACCAACCTAATTGCTTGTGTTGCGTAAATTACACTCCCGAATGACCCTAACTTAATGAAAAACAAATTAATGGCTCCAAACCAAGTTTCTCCTAAAATTGATAGTAAGTAACTCTTTGAAAAAAAACCAAATGTGAACGGTATACCACCCAAATTAAGTAGTATAATAGGTAAACTATAGACCTCAAAACTGACCCCAAATGTCTTATCAGTTAGATTTCGAGAATCCTGGTAAATACTGTTATTTTGTAAAATAAACCCGACTAATACAAATGCAAAAGCTTTAAAAAAACCGTGGAGATATAAATATAAGACAAAAATAAATTGATTACCGAAAAAGATTGAAAAAAATAAATATCCACAGTGACTAATAGTTGAGTATGCAAGAATTTTTTTTAAATCAGTTTGACTAGCAGCCGATAAAGCCCCGTAAACTGCAGTAAAGGAACTAATAACACTGATTTCTAGAAATCAAAGCCTTAACCATGTACTAAAACGGAATGACAAATATAACCCAGCAGAGACAAGAGTTGCGGAGTGGATCAACGCAGATGCTGGGACTGGAGCTTCCATAGAATCAGGTAACCATAAATGGAACCCGAATTGCACAGACTTACAAAACGAACAACCTAACACACATAACAAAAGTAAATTATTACTAAATGCAGTTGTTAGATTATTTTTGAAGAAACATAAAATACTTAAATCATTTTGCAGGAAAAGGACAGCAAATAAAAATAAAAAACAATCACTCAATTTATTAAAACTAAATGCTTTAAACGCTGCCTTAAACGCAGTTGTTTTTTGATATCAAAACCCGATTAATAGGAAAGAAGCAATACCAATTAGCTCTCATCCTAGAATTATAGTAAAAACATCTCCAGCATAAAGCAATGTAATCATACTGATACTGAAAAAAATCAATAAACGTATAAATGTAGTAATATACACATCTGCACGCATGTAGTTGTAAGCATAAAAAAAAATACACAAAGACAGTAATACTGTTAAATTTATAAAGTTACCACTAAAACTATCTAAATAAAATGTAATTTGTGGTTTAAACCACAAAGTGACTCAATTTTTGAAAAAGATTGTGACTGTATGTGACCCTAAATAATTTAACTTTGTTAAAAAGGTAAAAAGGTTTATCGAAAAACCTAGATATAATAAAGTAAAAAAGTATAAGATATATGTATAATTATATTTTTTTTCATAAACATATGTATATAATAACAATACTCAAATACTAATGAAGATAAATAGTATATCAGTTTTTAATAATAGTAATAATAATGGGGTTGATCAAACATGTTTTCGTATAAAATCTAAAGACACACTAATATTATAATAATGTTTTGTTTAGTAACTCAGTGATAGGTTCTACCAATCGTGTTTACATGAAATTAAATATAGCAACTTTAATCCTAAATTTTACGAAACTGACCGTTAAGTACCATAATTCTAGCTCTATCTTTGGTTTTATATTGATAATGACTTTAGTTTTTCAAATAGTAAGTGGTATACTACTATCTTTTAGTTTAGTTCCAGAACCTATGATAATCCCTATAGTTCGGGATGAAGAAGATATAGAAGTACCGTACATTGATCTTATATTCTGGATGCACGAGCGTGGTGTTGATCTACTGTTTTTAGCATTCTATTTCCACTTTTTACGTAAATTGTATCTATTCGTCCTATATATTGAGCAGGAAACCACCTGAAAGTCTGGTATTTTAAGTCTATTAATTTTCCAAGTTGTCACATTCTTAGGTTTATCCTTATGTTGTACCCATTTAAGTGATATTACACTAGCTATTGCATGTAATATCATGCATACTTTTTTTTTTTTTAAAGGTGAGCCTTACGCATTTTTTTTTACTGATAAAAAACTTAATAGTGATACTATTATTCGTATAGCTTATGCTCATTATCTAAGTGCTTTTGCTTTAATTTATATTGGTGTGCTTCACGCTATTAGTATGCACTTCGACTGAAAGTCTGATTATAATTTTGATGGAAATAAAAACGAATTAGTTTGATACGATGAGGTTCTAGCGACTGAATTAGTTGCTTTTATCGACTTTTTAATTATTGTTTATTTGATTGGAGCCTTTTTATACCATGAACCTGAACCTTTATCTTATGAAATTTTTATGTGAGGGGATATTGGAGCTGTTAATGATGTTCGGTTTTTTGGAGTTGCCCCACACTGGTACTTCCGACCATTTATGGCATGATTAACTGTCTGTCCATTCCATAAAACTGGTGTATTCGGTTTACTTCTATTCTTTTTCCTAACATACAACCAAATTTCTGTAAACATGCCTTCAAGTTCATTAGTAAAAACTCAAAAAGGTTTAAAGACCGACAATGGTGGTAAAATCAACTTTGTTTTTAAAGTCTTCTCAAAGGTATTGTTTTGGGTGTTTGTCTTAATGCTACTTTACACTACTACTTTCCTACCAGCTGGACGATATTACCAAATTGTCTGGGGTAACATCGGTATGCTTTTAGCTTACTTATATGTATTGGTTTTTTTAGTCAGCTTTAAACTAAAAAACCCACAAGAACTGGATTCAATCTTTTTTAAAAAGTATTTATTATAACTATACAATTGGGTTTTTTTACAAAAATATTGCTATTGACTAAAAATATTACATTATTACAGAACAACTATAAGTATAATTTGTTCATACCGCAAACCCTACTCCAACCTATATTAAACTCTAAAAACCAATACATAAAACTTGATTCAACTGGATTACCACTGAGTAGTTTAGTGGTAGCAGTAACAACCCGAGCCTATAATACGTACAGCCAAGCAACTTACTTAAGCGCATTAAATAGGTTAATGGTCGTTAGTAGGGGTTGGGAATTTCGAGAAATAAATGAATTTTTTGGGAGTTTTTTTTTTTTAAAAAACGAATCACGAAACCTACTCCTAGAGTATACGTTTACAGGTAACCCCCTAAAAAAGGAGTACCCGACTTCTGGTTATACCGAAGTGTTTTACCACACCTCAACCCGAAAAATCACCCATACATACCTACAAAACGTTGAATTATAAGACAAACTTATGTGACTTTTTTTAAAACTAATCCTAATTACTATTCTATGCTGTCTAGCAACATTAACTCTAAATAAAACAAACTTACGATTAGTTGTGGTTTTTGAGTTATGTTGAGTTAGTGTATTCTCACTTCTTATTTTATTGGGGTTATTACAAACCGACCCTTTATTTTTTTTTATAGGGTTCTTAACCTTTGTACTATCTGCAATCGAAGTTATTTTCTTGCTGTCAATTATCTGACTTTCTAAACCATATGCTGGATAGTATAATAATTTTTTTCCTTCAAAATATATTAATCTTGACGTTAATTTTTTGAGCCTTATCCTTTGTTGGTACCAAGTTCTTCCAAGAACGACACTTCCACAACTCAGTAGAGTTCTTTGAGTGTGGGTTCTACTCATTCGAGTCTTTTAATCTAAAATTCAACTTTAATTTTTTAATTATCATAAACCTACTTATCTTATATGATGTAGAATTTTTATTTATCGTCCCGTATTTCTACAACTACCAGCACTCAACTACAACTACAATAATATTACTACTAGTGTTCTTACTATTTGTTATAATTACTTTATTATTTGAATGAAATTCCATTGTCCCTAAATGATCTCTTTAGTAGGTAGAAGTAGCTCAGTGGTAGAGCGGTAGTTTGTGACACTACAAGTCGGGGGTTCGATCCCCTCCTTTTACCATGTATTACCATATAAAACAGTACTCAAGCCTTTCACCTACACCAAAGGATCTATACTTAGACCAAAAATCTGCTGTAAAGTTATTTATGGAGTTTAGAGAAAACAAAACAAAACCCCTGCTATGTAACCTTAAGTTCGCAAAAAAAAATTTCGCAGTTATACAACAGTGTATGTGATCCCCAAGGATCCTTAGTCGGGTACTAGGTATAGCTTCACTAAATTTTATTAATTTTTACCAACTTCTATTAGGTTTATATAATACACAGGTTATGGAAATTTGATGAAACCCTTGGTTAAGTGCCTTAAAGTGCACTCGAAAGAACCAAACTGCTGTTATAGTTGTTTTTACCAAGTCACCACAATTAAAAAAATATAAACGAATTAAAAAATGATTACAAAAAAACTTTTTAAAAAAAAACACAGCATTTTAACAAAGCATTTAGTTACAGAGTATTGGTTTTATTTATATTTTTTAGCTTTTTATAAACCCTCGAAAAATACGAAGTATATCTTTATATTGGTATCTTTAATCTACCTCACTAGCACAAACACGACCCTTAATGCTGGTCTAGTTAGTACTCTTTCTGTAAAGCACCCTATACTCCTATTCATCTTTATACTATCAAGGACCAAGGATTTCTCAACAATGCTATTACCCGGAATTTTAGCATTATTACTGGGATCCTGATGGGCGTCCTCAGAGTTTAATTGGGGTGGTTGATGGTCATTTGATTTTGTTGAGAATAACTTACTTCTTTCAGTCAGCTACTGTGCTTTTATACTACATACCCACGTACGTGTTAGAGAGATTTACTGCTCGGTATTTTTAAGGGCCTTCTTCTTCTTCTTCTTGCTTAAGTTTAGTACCATTGTAAGTATCCACTCATTTATAACAAACACCCCTAATTATTATTTCTGGTGTTTTCTATTTAGTTATATAGTAGTGAGTCCAGTATCGGTACCAAAAATCTATATCCTGTCATGTACCTATATTTACCTACTTTATACATATATTACTGTACTGGTCTTAATGATTTTACTAATATACCCATTTATTAAAACCACTAACTCGAAACCTAAGCAACACTGGTTCTATGGAGCCAGTCTCCTGACCTTAAGCTTAATTAAATGCTTATGAGTTAATACTATAACTCACGTAACATACACGAACCCGGCTACACGCATAAGTCAGAGTACTTCGTCTCTTGGGGTTTTAACTGAGTTTGGGGTTAGTGCTTGGGTATGTATAGGGGTCAATCTCCGGTTACTTATTAAACCCATAAATAACTTATTTGGGGGGGGCTTGGTTAACTCATACTACCACTACTTACTATTATAATATCTGGTGGTATCTAAACAACGTCAATTAAAAGTACATTCACTTCCTTTGAAAAAAAAATTTAACATGGTTTTAAGAAAAAGGCTTTTATCTCGAAAAACAATAAAAACTATAAAGCGGTTAGTGAAACCGCATACTAAAAAACAAAAAAAACAAGTTATTGTTAACCTTTTGTTAAACTATTCGGTAAGGTATAAGGGTAAAAACCCTCGTATGGGTCGTGGGCGTGGTGCACAAACCCGACTTACTTACTCTGTAACCCCATTATCAACACCAGTAGTTTTTCAGGGGTTTTCGATACACAGACAAACCCAATTCTCAAAAAAAGTACAGAACTATAATTTATTCCTATTATAATGTATATTATGAGTTGTTATTTAGAGATTAGGTCGTTATCAAAATTAATATTACTAACATACTACACATCATTACACAACCCTAAAACAAGAAATCAGGTTACAACCATCCTAAACTCACCCTTCCACTTTAAGCTTGTTAAAACAAATTTAATTGATAGTAGGTATTTAGTGTGTGTAAATGTTGGTACTTTAAAGCCCGAAAACTTAGAGGTTTTTGGAAACCTAAGATATATCACCCGAAGTAGTAAAACAATTTTAAGTTTGGGTAATGTTTAAGGATGAGGATTATGAAATTATAGAGAATGTTGACTTGTACCGATGACCTACATACTTCTTCCTACAATTATCTAATTTTTTTGCGGATAACCACCACTGTGTCAAGACAGGGTTTTATGGTCAGTGATTTTTAGTGTTTTTCCATTCGAGTTACTTTTATTATGGTCCAAACTATTTTTACCGAGTTGGGGAGTATATTCTTGATGAGTTTAAAATTATAATTATTAGTGGTTTCTTATACAATCATCATATACAGTATCTACACCTACACCTGTTTATACATGAATCTATTTTACACTACTACTCAAACCCGTAGGGAGGTAGCATTAGCACCAACATACTGTTTCGGGGTTTTATGTTCTCTAATATCAATGATTATTATGTTAAGTTACTCAACTAACCCCCGATCGATGTTCTTTAACGACCAACATCAAGCCTTAGTCTTGTTACTCGTCCTAGGTTTTGGTTTTTTTGTAACTCGATTTTTAAAAAACCCGGTTTTACAAGACCTAGCAGTGATGTATTTAGTTGTTAGTGCACTCTTTTTTAAAACTAGTACTTACATTGAGTTTATTTTCTTGATGGAAGTTGCTGCCTACCTATTCTTATCCCTCATTATTTTAACTAAGTACAACACCCAAACAAGATCATACCTTAGTACAGTATTCATACTGTTTGCCTATAATTTTATAGGAACATTTGTAATTTACTTATATATTATATATATAAGTTTTTTATTTGGGACGACATCAAATGCATTTGAACCCTTACCCCTGCTCACTCTATTTACATTCATTTTAAAAATCGGTTTCGGTCCGTGGTTTTTATGAAACCATGTCGTTTACGAATCAATTAGTATAAAATTAATAATCATTTATATTGGCGCTAATTTACTAACCCTTTTACCTCTTGTATTGCTTTTACTAAAAGGAAATGAGGCTCCTGTAAGTTTACTACTGATGTTATTTATATACGGTTGTTTTTTCACAAGTAAGCAGCTTTTTAGAAAGACTAACTTAAAGTTATTATTGCTGTTTAGTTCCTTCTTCTCACTATTTTTCATATTCCTGGTAACTTCTTTATTATAAATATGTGCTTGTTGGGTTATTTTCCAGTTAAAAAAAATCGAAGTAAGGGTATGTTCTTAACTTACCAAAATATACTATTATCACTACAGGCAAATTATATAACATTTATGGTTTTTTTCTTTTTCAAAAAACAAGTTAAATCTATTACCCTATCATCAGGAGTTTATTTTATCCCAAAAAAACATCGAGTATGGTTCACATTAAAGTGATTTAACCGAAAGAAGCTACCATTAACAGAAGTTAATATACAAAAACTCCCGAAAATATTTACTTTATTATAATGTTATTATGTTAATTAGTTCTTTTAAATTACTACTAATCGGTTTTGGTATGTTTCCAATTGCTTTCGCTGCCCTAGGTTCTGGTATCTTATTCGGTGCTTACAATTTAGCTGTTGCTCGTAACCCTGAAGAAAAGGACGGGCTATTCTCTAACACAATTATGTGATTTGCTCTTATTGAATCTTTTGTCTTCACCGGACTATTAGTTGTTTTAGTCGGTTGTAGTTTAATTAGTTAATTATAATATACGTATGCTTGAACTAGTATTTTTAATTAAAATAATAATATTCTCTACGTTAATTATTATATGACGGGGTACACTCCCTCGTTATAGAATCGACCAGTTCTTATTAGATACATGAATAAGCTGAGTTTTTATATTACTCGCTTACTTGTTTTTATTAGTCCTCTCCCTCTCATTCTTTTTCCTATAACCGTGCATACCTACCTGAATAGCTCAGGGGTAGAGCGGTAGACTGAAAATCTACAGGTCGTTGGTTCGAATCCAATTTCAGGTAATGTTACTGTGTTTTTGATTTAAGGGTTTTCAACTTACCAACCAACTTAGTTCTGTATACCTAACATGAAACCCTATTTTCAGTAAAACTTCCTACATCGGATTCTTTTTAAAAAAAAAATTATAATAATTTTTTGAAGTTAAAGTGAAGATACCTTAAAACTCGATCGTGGGTTTCCAGAAGTAATGTGATATATAAAGGTACACTAGGTACAATAAAACTCAGTCAAACGAAAAAACACCAAACACAGACCACGAACGTCCATGAACTAACACCTTTTTTGCATTTTTTTTTTAAAAAACCATCAGTTTTCCACCATAAGATTCTAGTACCTACACTACCAACACCAACACCACTAATAACCTCACTAACGCAAAGTTTTTGGGAAGCACTAGTTTATCAAGATTTTTCAAAATTTGAGCTTAAGTTAAAGCACTTATTCCTGAAAACTCGGATTGATAAGCACCAGAAGCTATTCTGGCTTTTAAAAAAAACCTTACAATTTTCCTCAGAATTACCGGATCATGTTTTGGGTTTTAAGTGTGTTTTAAAGGGTAAATTATCTGGAAAAGGTAATAGTCGGAAAAAAAAAATAACAATAATCTCACCAAATAGGAAAATTGACGTTAAGTTAAAAACGTTAATCCAGTTCAGTTCGTTTAGTAAAAAACATAGTTTTTTACTAAAAACCAAGACAGGAGTATCAACAGTAACGTTATACGTCAGTTATATCCGATAATACTCTTAGTGAATACTACGTACGTGTTTACCATTAATTAGACGTAGCCGCTAACAAACCCAATTTTTCGGTAATCAATATGATTACGTTGGTATAACCCACGTTGTGTAAAGATGTTTTTAGCTCGAATTAAGCCCCAAGTTTTGTCAAATGCAGCCCTTTGTTGATTAGTTTTTATAAGATATCGAAATAGCTTGTGTCGTCTGGTTTTGACCAGAGCACTACCAGAAATAAGTAATAAGTTAGGATTTGCTTTATTGAATCTCATTCATCAGGTTGTACTCTTTCCCCGCATCTTATAAGTCTTACCATCTAAACTTAGTTTATTGTATTGGCTTTTTAGCATTACCATGTTTTTTCAATAAAATTAGGTAAGGTTTTGAGGTTTTGTGATCTTCGTATAAAGTGCCTATTAAGTTGGGTTAGCTTTGATGTTTTCTTTTTAATACTGTACAAACTACAAGTACTTACACCACGAGTTTTGTTCCGAAGAATCAGGCTCTTCCAAGAAGTAGTAGACACGACTCTATGTGGTACTATATTAGTATGGGTCATGAATTTTTGATTTAAGGATTGGTTATAACGCCTAACGCTCATAAATATATTATAATTACCGGTCAACCTCTCCAAAAACTATATCAATAGTACCTATAATGGTAACTAAGTCAGCTAAAAGGTGACCTTTAGCTAACTGTTTAGCTAACTGGGTGTTGTAGTAGGCAGGGGATTTCACTCGAACTCTCTCCGGTTTATTTGTATTATTACTAACCAATGTAACACTGAATTCACCTTTTGGTGATTCAACACTTGCGGTTGTGATGTTCGTGTTTATAGTTAATCCTTCAGACCAGTACTTAAAGTGCTTGATTAAGCTTTCCATATTCCGATAAACCCTATTTTGGTTACTAGTGAACTGTTTTTTTAAAAAACCATTAGCCTTAACTAACTTAATTAGTGTTTGGTTTGCGACTGATAAACTCTCGAAAATCTCAGCAATCCGCAACAAATACCGATCATAACAATCACCGTTTGTACTTGTATAGCTAGTTAAGTAAAGTTGACTGTAACTAGCGTAAGTTTCGTGAGTATTTAACCTTACATCATGTGCTAATCCAGTAGATCTTAGTAAGATTCCTGTTATATTATACTCAGTTGCGACTGCGGGGGTAAGTACACCCACACCCACCAAACGTCTTTTTCAGATTTTATTACCGACTAGTAGTGTATTAATCTCATTTATAGACGTAAACGCATTATTTATAAAAAAACTAATATCTTCAAGAAGGAAGAAGGATATATTTTGGGAATTGTCATTATTTGGGCGGTAGAATGCAGCGTGCATACGTGCTCCTGAGACGCGTTCGTAAAACTCCATTATCTTTTCTCGTTCTTCAAACCCCCAAAAGACTGGAGACATACTTCCGACATCAAGGGCATGACATGCAACAGCAAGTAAGTGATTTAATACTCTGGTAAGCTCATCAAAGAGTGTTCGTGTTAGATTGAAGTTTTTTTTCAAAAAACACTTAGATAAAAGTGACTCAATTGCTAAACAGTATGCATGTTCTTGAACCATCATCGATACATAATCAAACCTATCAAAATAAGGTAGGGAGTGTATATAGGGTTTAGATTCCATTAATTTTTCAGAACCACGGTGCAGTAAACCGATATGAGTATCAGCATCAATTATCACCTCATTAGACATGTTTAAAACCATCCGAAGTACTCCATGAGCTGCTGGATGCTGTGGACCAAAGTTTAAGTTTAAATTTACAACCTGCGAGGTTTGGTTAAATATATTTCTATTCATAAATATCGTGGATTATAATTTTTATGCGTCATATTACTTATATATTATAGCATACCTAGTCTCTACAATTTACTTAATTTATGTCAGTACAACTTACCTAACCCCAAAAACCCAAAACATGGTTGTTATCGTGGCTTATTGTCTAACTTTCCTCTCACTATCTGGAATACCAATCACTATCGGTTTTTTTACTAAGGTCCCTTTTATTGTTTTATTTTTAAAAACAAATTTTTTTACAAATATCTTACTCCTAATCATATTTAACATCATTACTATGTATGTATATATACACTTTCTAACAACCTGTATTTTTAAGAAGAAGAAAAAACTCCTTGGTAAGTTGGGAACCGGGTTATACGACTTCACACCAATCTACATATACTTTCTAATTTTATCGGGCTTTTTATACTCCCAGGCATTTGTAATTTTATGTAATTGCTTATGTTAGTTTTGTAAAGTAATTTTTTTAAAAAAATTTTTTAAGGAAAATCATAAGTTGTCTAGAATGTTACTCTCTAACCCCCAGAAAAAAGGTGTAGTACGGGGTGTTCGGGTTATTACCCCACGAAAACCAAATTCTGCGCGTCGGGCTGGTGTTAAATTATTCCTAACGACATCAAACCATACAGTCGCATTCATACCTGGTAGCGGACATTCTCTAAAAAAATACTCTACAGTTTTAATTAAAGGTCGAGGTGCTCGAGATCTTCCAGGTGTTTACTGTCGATGTATACGTGGTGTCCGTGATTTAAAAAACTTACCTATGAAAGGTCGTAGGCGCTCTATTTATGGTGTAAAAAAAAAAGAATACCACACGTATATTGATCTAAAAAGTAAAAATTTATTATAAAATGGTTATGCGTACTGAATACTCAGTCTTCAATGAATTTAGTTTAATTTCATGGGTACGTAAAGGTTCTTTATGGCCACTAACATTCGGTTTAGCTTGTTGTGCAGTAGAAATGATGCACGCTACGTTAAGTCGTTACGATTTTGATCGTTGGGGAGTTATTTTTCGCGCATCCCCGAGACAGGCTGATTTAATGATTATTTCTGGTACACTAACAAATAAAATGGCTCCAGCCTTACGGCGGTTATACGAACAAGTCAATAATCCCCGATGGGTCATATCCATGGGAAGCTGTGCGAATGGGGGTGGTTACTACCACTACTCGTACTCAGTTGTAAAAGGTTGTAACAGAATTATACCTGTTGATTTGTATGTACCTGGTTGTCCACCAACTGCTGAATCCTTAATGTTTGGTGTTTTAAAACTACAAAACTCATTCGTATGCTTTTATTAATTTTTTTTGTAAAAATATTGTTCTTTAGTGTTAAAAAATTTAGAAATAGTTTACCTTGTAATAAAAAAGGATATTACCATAAAACATTAAAAAAAACACAAAGATTCAAGCATAAATTTCGGAATAACGACCTTTACTTGCTTTCGGAAAAAGGGTTTGCGTATTCTGCTCTAGGTTCAATAACCAATAAACCTGAGAAGAGGTGCAACATATTCTTACCATTTTATTTTTCGAATTTTTTCCACAAAACCCCATACTCAGTAGTGAATACGTTTTTAATACAACTAAAAACAGTCTACTGCCAGTCTGTACTAGTTCAGAATAGTGTTTTTGCATCAGCAAGTATGACTCAATGTAAGGTTTTACGCACAAATAACCTATTTCAACTAATTTTACCTTCAGGAGTATCTAAGCTTATCGACCCGTGATCTGCTTATACGGTTGATCTTGGGGTACATCCTAAGAAAAGAAAGATTATAGTTAGGGGAATTGCAAAAAACCCAATTGATCATCCAAATGGTGGTAATTCGAATATTAAAAAACCTTTTAAAACCCCATGAGGTTTAATTGCTAAGCATGGTAAATAAACAACAGGTCACCTCCTCTCGCCGCTTTAAGAAATCGTATACTATTGATTTATTGGGATCCATTACTCTAAATACCTTTTTTCTACGTAAGCGGTTATTTATCAGGAAGGGTCTATTTTTACGAAAGTTAATAGTAAGATCATTTAATGTTGGTTCAAAATCAGGGGAGTATGCGGTTAGTCGGTATGTATTTAATAGGCTCCCTAAAAAACGACGCTAATGCGTAAAAACCAATTTTTTTTGTATAAGCATAGTGTACCGAATATTGGTAAAGCTACATCACCTCAACTTCTCAACCCACTAACCCCCCGGTTAATGAATTTTATTAGCAATATTCAGTTAAATGTTTGTAATGTTTGGGATCACATAGAGGTACGCTCAGTTAAGTTGTTATATTTTTCAAAAAACTTCTATATATATATACCATTTACTGCACGAAAAAGCAGCCTGAGCCCGAAATCAAATTATAACTTAAAGTTGTGATCATCTTTATTTTCTACAAAACTACCGTACTCAACTACTCGGTATTGAGCTCAGTTATCTAATATCATTACACCTAATCACACAAACAACACTATACTGATGTTCTACTCTCTTGTTTTAGGGGCAAGTTTTAAAATTCGGAATTTTCGAATTCTATTTAATCTCCCGGTTAATGGGCAGCGTACATGAAGTGTGGCTAAAACCACTACACGATACAATAACTATGTTTACCGTAACAAATTTTTTTTTTTAAAAAAACGTTTTAAAAAGTTAACTCCAGCAACCTTTTATAGTGAGTATTTTAATTTATTATTCCAGTTTTGTTTCCACAATATGTGACGATCTAGTTCACTACGAGTACACCAAAATAATTTTGGTAAAAAATTTATTAACATAAATAACTCATACCACTTAAATGGGTTAAATTTACTAAAATTAAAGGGAACTGCAAAACAAAAGAACCTTGGTTTTTCATTTGGGTTTTCTCAAAAATTTCGAAAGCATTTTCTATAACTTAATTAGTCGGAATATAGGTGAAACATCAAAACTATTTAAAGTGTTTTTCAACTTACCAAAGTTTTTTTTCCTTAGTTCGGTCTTTGCTTCGAAGTCTAGGTTTTTACCAAAAAGTTATAGGCATGTAACATTACGCCGCTTTTTTAAAATTAAACCGACGGTCTATTTAGGTAGGTTAAATTTTTTACAACTATTTTACACACCAACAAAAACAAAACATTTTAATAACTTTATACGGCAGTTTCGGAATATACCCACTAATCATATAGTAAAGCTATTCTCCCTACTTCAAATGGTATCTACTACACTAACAGGGGCTTCAACAAGGTATCCTACCCTACAAGTATTTTTAAACAACCGTTTAATGACTCATTATACTTATTTACCTAAGGTATTTTTTATGAAAACCACTACTAATATTGTTAAGTTAGGGACTAACAAAATTAACGGGCCTAATGTTTACCCGTTTATAAAACACCTATTCAATAAACACTATACAGTAAAACATTGTGTACCTAAAACCCCACTAACACGTTATGGGGGTGCTACGGGATTGCAAGATTTTCGGACCGGGGTTTCTTATGTAAATAATTTTAACCAATCCCTCCCAATACTAAACACCCACACCCACGCATTTTTAAATTGGAGGTTCATTGTTTAATTATAAAGAGTTTTGGTTCAATATTTATATGATTTCACTAAAACCTACTATTCTAGTTATTACTTAGTAAATTCGTTAATTTTTTTATTGTTTTTAGTTATTTATTTATGATTTCCTTTTTATACTCAAGTACACCTATTACAAGCAGTATCCAAGTACATTTAAATGGTATTACGGGCGCAGGACTAACACCTACTTTCAGTGGGTTTTTGGTTAGAACCTTCCCACTTCCACTTCACCTTCTATCAATCGGTTTATTTTTATACATTCTAGTTAGTTTACACTCTTTTTTTACAAAAAAAATCGTACATATATTTACACTCTTTTCGGAAAAAGAATTAAATTCCATTGACGATTTAGTCGTGATTCTCGCACTATCTTTCAGTTTCTTCGGGCTTTATATTTTCTCAATGTTTGGTGCTCTGCAGCAACAAGGGTTAGTATTCACAATTATTGTTTATTTGGTTGTTAATGCTGTGTTTATTGCTCTAATCTTATTAACTATGATCTATAATTTTAACTATTATTTCATAACTTATATTAATGGTAGTGGTTCTTCCCTATCAATAATCTACGAATTTATTTTAGATGTAACTAATTTGCTTGCCTTTAACTTACGTTTATGTGTTCAACTAGTTCGTATCGTTATCTTGTTCGGAGTCTATTTCATGCTCTCAATGGTTTTTTATGAAATCCCGCACACCTTTACTGCACAAACAACCCCACTTACTTTAGGGGTAGTTTACTTACGGTTAGTTTTTGAGGTTGCACATACTCTAGTAATTTTCGCAATGCAATGTACTGCGTTTTTATTTATGGTTTTTTGGTTATTCCAATTTTTAATGACCTGTTTCACACCAGTGTTTTCTGAAAATAGTTCTTATAAAACATTATAATTAACTTTCATGTTACGTTACACTTGTTCTAATTTTTTTTTCAAAACAGGTGGTTACTTAGATTTTTTTTTTAAAAAAAAACTTAATGTATTTTTTTTCAGCAGTTTCTCGTTAACTCTTTTTTTTTTTTTGAAAAAATTTTTTTTTATTTTTTTTTAAAAAACTTTTTTTTTTTTTTTTTTCTGGTTAAATGGGGTTTTTTTTGTGTAAATCTGTCCACAATTTTTTTTTTCTCCGTTTTTTTT
>Ga0193958_1000213_pt1 | contig 24913 bp, 2 predicted proteins | sample FB_1_MG_FD_140320 | JGI IMG/M metagenome (GOLD analysis project Ga0193958, IMG submission 140320) | Microbial mat bacterial communities from the Broadkill River, Lewes, Delaware, United States - FB_1_MG | ecosystem: Environmental > Aquatic > Freshwater > River > Microbial mats | place: USA... | reverse complement strand
TTCCACCATAAATAGTATCATCACCAATACCACCATAAATGGTATCATCATTTGATTCACCATATAAAGTATCACTATAATCAATTCCACCAATAGCTGTTCCATTAAAGCCTTGAATATCATCAGAATAGTTTGAACCTTTTATAATTTCAATATGATCAAGTAAAGTATCTGTTCCATCTGTTAAACTAACAATTGATCCAAAATCACTACTTCCATCACCAAGTCTAACTTCAATAGATGAACCTGCACTAACATAAGTTAAAGTATCACTATCATTCCCACCAACAAAAGTATCATCCCCTTCTGATCCAACTAGGGTATCAAGTCCTGCTTCACCATAAAGTGTATCATTCCCTAAACCACCTGTTAATTGGTCATTATCATCTCCACCATAAATCGTATCCTTATTAGCACCACCATTTATAATATCAGCACCGGCATTTCCTTCTAAATAATCATCACCTTCTCTACCATCTATAATATCAATACCATCATTTCCAATTAAACTATTAGTATTACTATCTCCATAAAGAGTATCATTTCCAGTTGTTCCTTTTACTATTTCAATTTCTGAAATGTAATCTTCGATGATATTTATTCCATCATTATATCCATCATCACTTGCTTTTTGTAAACCTAAATCCACTATAACTCTAGTTCCATCTGTTCCTAAATCTACAGTACTATAATCTAAAGTATCAATTCCCTCTCCACCAATAAATGAATCTACTCCTTTTGAAGCATAGAAAATATCATTTCCTTTATATCCATCAAGAATGTTTACAGTAGCAAAATCATCACTACCTTTAAGAATATCTGAATTTTTAGTAGCTACTATATTCTCAATATTAATTACATGATCAAAGTTTGTTGATGTTCCTATTTGGAAAATTTCCTCATTATTTGTTCTAGTTAAGTCAGCATCTATTGCCCGTGAATCTGTTATATAACTATAATCAACTGTATCATTCCCATTATTTAAAGCTGTAGTTCCATCAAAAGTACCACCATAAATATTATCTGAATCTAAACCACCTAAAATAGTATCATTTCCTGATTCTCCAACAAGAATATCAGAACCTGCTCCACCAATAATAATATCATTATCAGCTCCACCTAAGATTGAATTAACAGAATCATCCCCAACTAAAGTATCTTGGTCATTTGATCCTATAATGTCTTGAATATCATATAATTTATCAGTACCCTCACCTATAGAAGTTTGTAAACTCAACGTTGTTGATGTTTCATTACTTAATAAAATATTTGATTGTGTTGATGAAATATTTACTTTTACTGCCGTTGAAGAAGCACTATAATCAATAACATCTCTATTGGCATCTACACTTGAAATATTTTCAGCATTTCCATAAATAATATCATCACCACTTCCACCTCTAAAAGTATCAGCTCCAATTCCTCCAATTAAGATATCAGCTCCTAATCCTCCATAAATACTATCATCACCTGATCCACCCTCAAGTTTATTATCATTGCCATCTCCAATTATAGTGTCAACTAAATTTGTTCCGATAATGTTTTCAATGCCATCAATATACTCTTTATTCCCAAATCCATCATCTGAAACTCTATATGTTGAATTTGTTCCTAATACTTGAGTAAGTGTTAAATCTACTTTTATACCTTGTGTTGTTGCATCAGAAAAATCAATAGTGTCAGTTCCTGATTCACCATCAATATAATCAGTTCCATCTAAACCTTTAAATACATCGTTATCAGCTCCACCTATTAGTGTATTATTATACTGATCTCCACTAATATTATCAGCTCTATCTGTTCCTATTACATTTTCAATATTTCTTAAAGTATCTACTTTTGAATTAGATGATGCCGTTCCTATTTGTGACCCATTATTATTTGTATCTAAATCAACAGTCACTCCATAAGCTAAATCAGAGAAATCCGCAGTATCAATATCTGCTCCACCATCTATAATATCAGCTTCAGCACCACCTCTAATAGTGTCATTTCCAGCACCTGTAATAATTTCATTTGCTTCACCATCACCATAAATAGTATCATCACCCAGACCACTTATGATATTTTCAATTCCATCTATAAATTCTTTATTTCCATATCCATCATTTGAAACTCTGTATGTATCACTACTTCCATCAGCTTGTGCTTTTGTCATATCAATAATAACATTTGAAGAACCTGTACTATAATCAGCAGTATCCGTTCCAGCACTACCAACTAATCTATCAGAACCTTCTAAACCTACTAAATAATCATTTCCTGCTCTACCTTCTAAAGTATTATCAAGGGCATTTCCTTTAACATAATCATTTTTATCAGAACCAATTACATTTTCAATATTTGAAATTGTATCTGTTCCATATTCTGCATGAATTCTTTGTGCATTTGAATCAGATAAGTCAATTTCAATACCATTATAAGCATCAATTCCAGCAGCAGTTGCATCGCCATCATTTGAATCAATAACTCTATTGTCCCCTGAATCATCATTTATAGAAATAGTTGTAAAATCTAAAGTATCACTAGTCCCATCTATCGTAGCAATATCTGTATCATCACCATCAATTGTATCATTACCAGCACCTGCATAAATATAATCATTACCAGCACCTGCTTCTACAAAATCATCTCCGTCAAGTTCACTAATAGTATCATCTCCAGCTAAACCTTTTAATATATTTGCAGATGAATTTCCTACAATTGTATCTGCACTTCCTGAAAGATTTGTTCCTGTTATATTTTCAATAGAAACTAAAATATCAATACCTGATGATGTTCCTTGAGCATTTCCAGCAGTTAGGTTTGCATTTACAAGTGAACTTTCATTACTATAATCTGCAGTATCACTCCCTTGACCACCTCTTAGTCTATCATCATCTGCTCCACCTATTAAAGTATCATCTCCATATCCACCCCATAAAGAATCTTCTCCAGCTCCACCAATTAAGATATCATTATTTATCATTGAAGCACTATCTAAAGAATCATCTCCATAAATTTGATCATTTCCATCTCCACCATCAATACTATCAATACCATCTCCACCATAGATAGTATCATTTCCATCTCCACCTGATAGAATTTCTATTCCACTATTATTTCCACCATCAATTTTATCAGCTCCTGCTCCACCAGAAATATTGTCTAATCCATCATTTCCTTCAAGTGTATTATCTCCACTATCTCCAATAATAACATCATCTTGATTTGTACCTTTTATATTTTCAATATTTACTATAGTATGACTATTTGCACCAATAGTTACAGTTGAAACTGTCGAATCATTTAAAGTTACAGATACTCCATTTGTAGATACTTGTGAATAATCTACGGTATCACTACCTCTACTTGTATCAATTTCGCTTCCACCATCAATAACATCATTTGTAAAATCAATATCTACAAATGTATCATTTCCTGTTCCACCAAATAAATTATCAGCTCCAGTTCCACCTGTAATTGTGTCATTTCCGGCTCCACCATCTATATAATCTGCTCCACCATTTCCATCTAATGAATCATTACCTGACATACCTAATAATGTATTAGCTGAATTATCTCCAATAATAGTGTCATTTCCTGATGTTCCAGTTATGTTTTCTACATCTTTTAATTTATCATTAGCAGCACTTACACCACTAACTGTTACTGTTGAATAACTATCTATATCAGTTATTGATAAATCAACTTCAATTTTTGTAGCGCCATTTGAACTATAATCAACTGTATCTCCATTTACCTCAGCACCATTTAAAGCTCCAGCACCTATACTATCAGTCTCTCCTGCGTCTATAATATTTACTTGAGTAAGATTTGTAATAAAACTGTCATCATAATCAGATCCAATAATATTCTCAATTGAAGTTATTGTATCAATTACTGTTCCACTTAAAACAGTTTTTTCTACTGTACCAGCATTTAAATTAGCGACAATTCCTGCTGTAAGTGCAGCAAATGTATATAAAACTGTATCATTCCCTGCTCCACCATTTAAAGAGTTTACTAAATCATTTCCTCTTAAAATATCATTTCCACTTGTTCCTATTGCATTTTCAATTGAAACTATAGTGTCTGATTTCACAACATTATCACTAGAAGATGAATCTTTGATTTGTGATGTTTGAGAAGTTAAATCAATATTGGCAAAATATTGAGTATCAACAATAGCACTATAATCTACTGTATCACTATTCATTCCCCCATCAATATCATCATTTCCATCAAAAGTATCACTTGCATATGTAAATACAAATGTATCATCTCCATCGTTTCCTTTTAATGTATCATCTCCAGCTTCTCCATATAATGTATCATTTCCAGTTCCACCATCAATAGAGTCATTATCATTTCCACCATGAAGTTCATCATTATCATCTCCACCTAGAAGTGTATCTTCTCCAGCAGCTCCGTATAATGTGTCATCGCCACCTTGTCCACTTAATGTATTTACTACATTATTTCCAGTAATAATATCTTTTTCTAAATTTGAACCAATAATATTTTCAATACCATATAAACTATCTGTTCCTTGGTCTGCACTAGTTGCTGTTCCTTGGGCATTTCCATCAGCTAAATTTACTGTCATGCCTTTAATAGCTTGAGAATAATCAACAGTATCTATTCCACTATCAGCACTTGCATCTCCACCATAAACAATATCAGTTTTATTATCAGCTTGCTCAAATGTGATTACATCATTTCCCGTTCCAGAGAAAATAGTATCTGCACCTAATCCACCATTTATATTATCATTTCCATCTCCACCATAAATAATGTCATCATCAGCCTCACCTAAGATAACATCATTATCCGCTTCTCCATAAATAGTATCTTTTCCTGTTCCACCTTTTAAATCATCAGCTCCATCACCACCATAAATTTGATCGTCGCCAGCTTTTCCATCAATAGTATCATTTCCTGAATTTGCGCTATTAGCTACAGCAGCCCCACCATAGAGATAATCACCACCATCTTGTCCATATATTTCGTCATCTCCACCCATACCTTGAACTCTATTTAAATTTAAGTCTCCTGTTAAAGTATCTACTTGATCTGTACCAATTATATGTTCAATTGAATTTAATGTGTGTGTTTGTCCATTTATAGTAACTGTAACAGTAGATGCTGATTCTAAATTTACAGTAACTCCGCTTCCTGTAATACCATTATAAGTTACAGTATCGTAGTTATCTCCACCTAGAATTTCATCTCCACTATTTGTAATATCAGCATCACTTACAATAAATAAGTCATCACCTGCTCCACCTTCTAGCTTATCAGAACCTCCTAAACCTTGAAGGGTATCATTACCTGCATTTCCTATTAGAGTATTTGCTGAATCATTACCTGTTAAAGTATCATCATTTGAAGTTGCAGAGATATTCTCTATTCCATATAATCTATCTGTATATACAGAAGAATCATCACTATTTAGCCTAATCTGAGCTTCAGAATAATCATTTCCATCATTTGCTGTTATATTTAAATCTATTAGTAAATTATTATTTGTATTTATACTATTACTATAATCAACCATATCACCAATAATATGTGAATCAGTATGAATTCCAGAGTTTACATTTCCACCATAAATAAAGTCATTTGCAGCTGAACTTATAAAAGTATCATTTCCAGCTCCACCTTCTAAAGAATTAATTTCAGTGCTTCCCGTAATATTATCATTACTATCTCCACCAATTGCATTTTCAATAGAAATTAAAGTATCACTATCATTTGAGTCAATTGTTGCAGTTCCAGCTTGTAAATCAAGTGTTACTGTTTTTGAAGTAAGATAAGCATAGCTAACAGTATCATATTCAATTGAACTTTCACTTTGCCCTTTATTAAATCCATATATTACATCAATCCCATCATTACCAGATAATGTATCAGCTCCACTTCCACCTTGAAGTTCATTTAATGCAGCATTTGCAAAGATAATATCATCACCTGCTCCACCTATAATATTTTCAATTCCTTTTACAATATCATTATCACCATTAGCAACAGTAACTTCCCATGAATCATTTCCACCAGTTCCATCAAAATCAACAGTTTCACCTGTACTTAAATCAATATTTATACTATTTGAAGAAGAAAGTACAGAATAATCTAAAGTATCACTACCTGTATTAGCATCAATATAATCAATACCATCATTAGCACTTGTTGCTACAATAGTATCATTACCACTTCCTGCAAAAATAGTATCAGATTCGCCTCTTCCTTCAATAACATCATCACCAGATTGAGTAGTTAAAATATTTACAGCGTCACTTGCATAAATAGTATCATTTGCAAAGTTTGAACCTATGATATTTTCTATACCATAAAGTTCATCTATACCTTGTCCTTGTGCACCTGTTGAACCTACTGATTTTCCCTCAATACTTCCATCTGTTGTAAGTCCACCTGTTGCAGATAAATCTAAATCTATAGTTAATGTTTCTAAGGCATTTGTGAAATCAACTGTATCATTTCCACTATCAGAAGTAGTATCTCCACCATAAATTTTATCACTTCCTAAACTACCTGTTAAACTGTCATCTCCTGTTCCACCTTGTAAAGTATCGTCACCTGCTCCACCTTCTAGAGTATCATTATCAGCTCCACCTAAAAGATTATCTAAACCATCTTCTCCTGATAATATATCTGCCCCAGCATTACCAATTAATGTATTATTTTGGCCATCACCTTTTATACTATCACTATCTTGCGTTCCATTTATATGCTCAACATTTAGTATTGTATCAACACCAGTTTGACCATTTACTGTAACAATAGCTTCATTTGCACCATCTAAAGTAAGTACAATACCATTTGTATTTATAACACTATCATCAATAATTACAGAATAATCAGCCCAATCTCCTGTTCCTAATCCACCATCAAAATAATCAGCACCATCATCAACATTTTCTATAACATTATTATTGTCGGTATCTGTTCCTGCAATAAATGTATCATTACCACTTTGACCTTGAATTGTATTATTTAAAGTTGAACCAATAAATATATCACTTTGTATTGATCCAATTATATTTTCTATATTCGTTATAGTATCAATATCTCCAGTAACAATAGTTTGAGAAAGAGCAGTACTTAAATTTACTTTCACTCCTGAATTATAATACTCATAAGAAACCGTATCAAGATCCCCTTGTCCATCAATAGTATTTGAAGCATTGTCTTCATTCATTTTAAAGATATCTTTTGCTGATCCACCTAAAGCATTTTCAATTGAATCTAAAGTATCAGTTTCTGTTGAGGTAGTAGCTTCATTATTTTTAAAATCAACAGTAACTGAAACTAATTTTTCAATGTAACTAGCTGTATCACTACCAGATCCTCCAATAAGTACATCATTCCCACCTTGACCACTTAAAGTATCATCGCCATCAAGCCCTATTAATGTGTTTTTATCAATATCTCCTGTTAATATATCATTACCATTTGAACCTGTAATATTCTCAATATCTTTTAGATAATCACTTGTAACTACTACGTTATTTTGGTAAATTTCAGCTTTATAATATCCATCTACATCTGGAGTTCCAGATAAATTTACAATAACTTTATCTAATGATTCTTCTCCTGAATCTACTGTAACATTTTCATAAGAAATACTATCTCCATTTATTTCATTTCCAGTATTTCCATCAAACTTATTTGAAACTGTTAATTTTGAGATAAAAATATCATCATAAGTTGAACCAATAGCATTTTCAATTCCATGTAAGGTATCAGTTCCTTCACCAGTTGCTATATTATTTACAAAATCAACTGTTACCCCATTTGTAGCACTTACATAAGTAACCGTGTCAGAATCTCCATATATTGGATTATCATAATCTATATTTCCTACAATTCCACCATAAATTTCATCATCATTAGCACCACCACTTATAGTGTCATTTCCATATCCACCATAAATAGTATCAGCTCCATCATCTCCAAAGATTTGATCATCACCATCATTTACACTATTTGCAATATCATCGCCATGAATAATATCAGCTTCACTCCCACCTCTAATAGTGTCAGATCCGATTCCTCCATAAATTAAATCTTCTCCAGCATCGCCTTTAATAGAATCATCATCAGCTCCTCCATCAATAGTATCAACTCCAGAACCACCTTCTATTAAATCATTACCAGCTTCACCATAAAGAGTATCAAGTCCAGCATCACTACCACCAAGAATAGAGTCATTGCCAGCTCCTCCATAAATAGTATCATCACCAGCTCCTCCATCTAGGAGTTCATAAGTAGTAGATGTTATTGCATTATCAGTATTATCTCCACCATTAAGTACATCATCTCCAGCTTCACCATAAATTGTATCAGTTCCCTCTGCACCACTTAAAATATTTTTTGAAGCATTACCTCTTATAGTATCTTGACCTGCAGTCCCTGTTATATCTTCTATATTTCTTACAGTATCACTATCTACAGAAACAGAATCACTTGTTTGTTTTATTACTAAAGTATTATTTGTAAGATTTGCATCAAGATAATAAGTATTTGAAATAGCACTATAATCAATAGTATCCCTTAATCCATCATTTCCTAAACTTGTATCACCTTCTATTACATCATTTCCATTATTTACATCTGTAATATAGAAAGTATCATTTCCTGAACCACCTACAAGTGAATTATTATCACTATTTCCCGTAAATGAATCATCTTGTGCTGTTCCAATTATATGTTCAATATTGTATAAATTATCAGTTACAATTCCACCAATTACGACTTGATTAGTATCTAAATTTACTACAATTGCACTTGAAGAGTCTGAATAATCAACTTTATCATTTTCATCACTTAATTGTTCATATGTAGAATCACTTGCATTATCTAAATCTGTTGTTCCACCATTAAAAGTATTTGAAACGGTATTATTTCCTTTGAAACTGTCTGCAAAAGCTGAACCAATTATATTTTCAATATTAATTAAAGTATCATTACCTTGAGAAGCACTAACATTTTGAGCTATACTACTACCTAAATTAACAGTAACACCGTCACTTGAAGATGAATAATTGACTGTATCACCATTTGCATGTGAGCCACCATCTATATAATCATCTCCCCCTGCACCAGCAATAATATCATCACCTGCTTCACCTTTTAAAATATTATTAGCTGAATCACCAAGTAATGTATCATTTCCTGCACTTGCTGTAATGTTTTCAATTGAAATAAAAGAATCTGTAGTTGTAGTAGCGCTAGTACTTGAACTTCCTGTAGCTGTAGCACTACTCATTGTAGCAATAACTTTATCAATTATTACATCATTAACTACTAAGCTACTATAGTCAATGGTATCACTTCCACTTACTCCACCATTAAAACTATTATCAATTGTATAGTTTGTTTTGAATATATCATCATAAGAAGAACCTATGGCATTTTCTATACTATTTAAAGTATCATTTCCTTCACTAGCCCCTACACTTTGAGAAGTTGTTCCATCATTGATATTTAAATCTACAGTAATACCAGCTATTGCATTTGAATAATCAACCGTATCATTATCTGCTCCACCATCAATAATATCATCATCAGCTCCACCTTGTAGCGTATCATTTCCAGATTCACCATAAAGAGAATCATTGCCAATACCACCTTTTAAAGTGTCATTTCCATCTTGTCCATTAAAAATATTAGCTTTATCATTTCCAATAACAACATCATTTCCTTGTGTTGCAATTACATTTTCAACATTTACAACGCTATCTGTATCTCCACCATTAATTAATATATTTGATGTTGTTCCATCACTTTCAAGCCATACATTAATATTATTTGAGCTAGCCAATATACTATAATCAAGAGTATCACTATCAGCTTCACCATCAATAGAATCTGAACCATCATTTGCACTTGTAGCAATAAATGTATCATTTCCACTTCCACCAATTAATACATCATTCCCTGATTTTCCTTCTATTAAATCATTTCCTGCTTTTCCATCTAATTTATTGTTTTGAGAATCTCCAATTAAAGTATCAAAAGAAGAAGAGCCATTTATGTTTATAATTCCATATAAATTATCTGTTGATTCAATATTAGTTAAAAATCCATCATTTGCAAAACTATTTGATTTTATTGCTTCTGAGTATACATTTCCATTGGCATCTGTTATAGTTGTACTTAAATCTACATATACTTTAGCAGCTGTTGCATAATCTATTTTATTGTATTCTCCAAAAGATACACTATGTGTTCCATTAGTAGCAATTGTTCCTCCATAAATAGTATCACTTCCTTGTGTTGCAAAGAATTTATCATCTCCCTCATCACCAATTAAAGTATCTATATTATTAGATCCTGTTAAACTATCATCATGAGTTGAACCCACAACAATTTCAATACTTGAAAGATCATCTTTATTTCCAAATCCATCATTTACAACTTCATAACCATCAGCATCACTATCTGTTAGATCTATAATTACTCCTGAAGAAGACGTATTATAAGTAACAGTATCTATTCCATTTCCACCTTTTAAAGTATCAATACCATCTCCACCACTTAAAGTATCATTTCCATCACTACCATCTAAAATATTTGCAGTATTATCTCCACTAATAGTGTCAGTCCCTGCTGTACCTATAATATTTTCTATATTCTTAATTAAATCATCAGAGCTTGTATTTGCGACATCTACTGTTATATAGTTACTATTAGCTGTATCTATATTAGATAAATCCACTGTTATATTATGTGTTGTTCCGAAGGCAGAATAATCAACAGTATCTCCGCCATTATCTTCTTGACCCTCTCCGCCATCAATATAATCAATACCATCATCCCCATCTTCAAGTATTTTATCTTCTCCAGTAGTTACAATATTATCAAGTCCAGCTTTAAATAAATCATCACCATCACTTCCCAATAATGTATCATTTCCTCCTGCACCTACAATTATATCATCACCTTGAAAACCATCTAAAATATTATTATCATTGTCTCCACCAATATAATCATTTCCAGTAGTCCCTGTAATATTTTCTATATTTTTTAGTAAATCTTGTTCCGCTCCAATAGTTGCTGTTGCAAATCCAGAAGCATTTTGATTCATTAAATTTATATCTAAATAAACACTTCCTATTTTTGTAGAGTAGTCAACTGTATCTCCACCTGAAGTTTCACTTCCTTCCCCTCCATCAATAGTGTCATTTCCATCTCCACCTATTAATTCATCACTTCCAGCGCCACCATATAAAGTATCATTTTCACTTCCACCATCTAAGGTATCATCTCCATCTCGACCGTAAATAATATCTATACCAGCTTCTCCACTTATAGTATCATTCCCTGTAGCAATTTCGTCTGTGTCTACATCAGCTTGAATAAATGATAAATCTCCACCATATAATTCATCATTGTCTGCTCCACCTCTAATGATATCATTATCAGTTCCTCCAAAGATTAAATCATCTCCGTCATCACCTTTTAAGCTATCACTTCCTGCTCCACCATATAATGTATCATTATCAGCTTTACCCTCAAGTTGATCATTTCCTGCATTTCCTGTGAAAACATTTTTGATACCATCTCCAACAATAATATCATTTCCTGCTCCACCAATTACATTTTCAATATTTTTTATATTTGAATCTGATGTTCCATTTGTAATAGTTACAGTAACGTTTGTATCAGTATCAAGATCAACGCTAATACCTTGAGATGAATTTAAATTTACATATGAAATAGTATCTGAACTACCACTTTCACCATCAACAGTATCATCACCATCATTAGCATTCATTATAAATAAATCATTTCCTGATCCACCTTGAAGAATATCATTTCCATCTAAACCATCAATTGTATCAGCTGAATCTCCACCATTTATTACATTAATATTTCCATCACCAATAAGTAAATCTTCTAAACTTGAACCGTTAATATTACTAAAATTTAAAATTGTATCGGTATCATTTGTTCCATTTGTATCACTATCTGTTGATTTTGAAACTGCTGTATTTGCAGAAATTGTTATAGTGTTATAAGTATAAGCACTTGCTGATAAATTTACATTCATTCCAGAACTTACATTTTCAAAACTTACTGTATTTGTTCCAATTCCACCATCAAGATAATCATCTCCATCAGCCCCATCAATAATATCATTCCCACCTAAACCTAAAAGTGTATTTTTACCACTATTACCTATTATATTATCTGCAGCAGTATTTGAACCTGTTATATTCTCTATATTTGATATTGTATGATTTGTAGTGTCTATTCCAATTTGAACATTTGTAGTTGAACCATTTTCTTCTAAATTAACCCTTACAGAAGATGTAATATTTGTATAGTTTACTGTATCACCGATTATTTCAGTTCCAATTCCACCATCAATAATATCACCAGTAAAATCTGATCCTAAGAAAAGGTCATCTCCACTATCACCTTCTAATTTATCTGCTCCTACATTTCCAATTAGAGTATCATTTCCTAAACCTGCAATTAAAGTATTTACCTCATCATTTCCAATTAGAGTATCATTTCCATCCGTTCCAATAATATTTTCTATATTTCTTAAAGTATTTGTTTGATTTATAGTACTTCCATCTGTTACAATAGCATTGTTATTTGTTTGTAAATCAACTTCAACATGATTTATTCCACCTATTATTGCACTAAAATCAACTGTATCTTTATTTGAAGTATCATCTATATCATTTTGTGTATTTGAATTTACATCCAATTCAAATCCATCAATTACATCATTTCCATCATTTAAAGTTACTATAAATTTGTCGTTTCCTGTCCCACCAAATAATAAATCATCTCCAGATAAGCCATTTAAAGTATCATTTCCTGCTAAACCATATATTTCGTTTGAGTCACTATTTCCACTTAAATTATCAACAAGTGCTGTACCTTTTAAGTTTTCAAAGTTTCTAATGATATCTGTTCCATCATTTCCAGTGTTATTTGTTTCATTTGCTAAATTTACACTAACTCCTGCAATTGCATTTTCAAAAGTTAAAGTGTCAATTCCAGCTCCACCATCTAAAATATTATTTGATGTATTTCCTTCTATTGTGTCATTATATAAACTACCTAAAACATTTTCAATAGAATCAAATTGATCAATATTCCCAGAACCATCTGTTGCACTGGCATTTCTTAAACTTACATTTACACCTGAACTATCAATAGCATATGAAACAGTATCATTTCCTATACCACCAATTAAACTATCAGCTCCACCTGCACCAACTAAAATATCATTTCCACCTGCACCATTTATTGTATTAGAAACATCATCTCCAACTAAAGTATCAGAAGAATTACCTCCCAAAATATCATCAAAATTTGTAACAGTATCTATTCCTAGTCCTGTTCCTGTTGCTGTTGAAGCATTTATATTATCAATATCACCATCACCATCAATATCAATATTATTTATATTGGTAGTAGATAAATTTACATACACTCCATTTAAAGAATTAGAGTAAGATAAAGTATCATTTGTACCCGAGAATCCATTTAAAATATTATCAGCACTATCCCCTTCAATTGTATCTGTTCCAGCACTTCCTATAATGTTTTCTATATTCGTTAGTTGATGATCATCTAAACTATTTGCAACATCAACATTTGCTAAACCTGTATCATTTAGAACTACTTTTATTCCATTTGCACTACTTAATGCAGAATAATCAACTGTATCATTCCCTCTTGAATTATCAAGTTCACTTCCTCCATCAATACTATCTCCTGTAGTATCACCTAAAGTTCCTGTTTGAATAAAAGTGTCAGCTCCTGCTTCTCCTTTTAGATTATCAGCTCCACCATTACCTGTTAATTTATCATCTCCAGCTCCACCTGAAATTATGTTATTTTCTTCATTTCCAATTAGACTATCATTAAAAGTTGTTCCAATAATATTTTCGATACTTGTTAAAGTATCACTACCTAATTCTGTACTTACTGTTTGAGCAGTTACAGTATTTAAATTTACTATTACTCCTTCACTTGTAGCATCTGAATAATCAGCAGTATCATTTCCTAATCCACCATCAAGTAGATCATTTCCTGTTCCACCTTTTAAAGTATCATTATCATCTTGACCGTAAAGGGAATCATCTCCTCCTCTACCCTCAATTAAATCATCTCCCAAACCACCATACAAAGTATTACTTGAATCATCACCTATTAAAGTATCATCATTAGAAGAAGCTATCAAATTTTCTATACCATACAAAGTATCTTTACTTCCATCTGATTTTGTAACTTGTTGAGTAGTACTATTTAAATCTACAACTATTTTTGATTGAGATGAATAATCTACAGTATCTATTCCAGTATCTGTCAATTCATTTCCACCATAAATAGTATCATTTCCACTTGATGCTAAAATAGTGTCATTTCCATCTAATCCTCTTAATATATTATCAGAAGAATTACCAGTAATCTTATCACTACCGCTACCTCCTTCTGCATTTTCAATATTCTTAATAATTAAATCATTTCCTGCAACACCGTCAGTGTCTTGAGCATTTAAATTTGATAGATCAACAGTAATCCCCGTTGAATTATCACTAAAACTTACAAAATCAATACCTTCTCCACCATCAATATAATCAATTCCTCCGCCATTTGAAGTACCTGCTCCTATTAATGTATCATTACCTAAATTACCAATTAATGTATTTTCAACATCACTTCCTGTTAAAGTATCATTTCCTGTTCCACCAATAACTCCTTCTATAGAGCTAAAATCATCTGTTCCTTGGGAAGTACTAATAAATTTATTTGCACCATCTGCTATATTTACTATTAAGTCTTCAATTGCTTCACTATAATCAGCAGTATCTGTTCCTAATCCACCAATTAAAGTATCATTTCCTGCACCACCTTTTAAAGTGTCATTTCCTATTCCACCATTTAAAACATCATTACCTAATTCTCCAGATAGAATATCATTTCCATCTCTACCTTCAAGTGTATTATTATCACTGTTTCCTGAAATATTATCTGTTAGATTTGTACCAATAATATTTTCAATATCTTTTATTTGATGATTTTCATTACTCGAACCAACTGAAACATAAACTGCACTTGCATCATCAAGGTTTAATTGTATTTGTGATGTTAAAGAACTATAATCAACTGTATCTCCATTTATTTCTAATGTTTCACCACCATCTATAAAATCGTTTTTTGATTCATCTACTATTGCAGTAAACTTAAATGTATCATCACCTGAATTTCCAAATAAATTATCAGCACCAGCACCACCTATTAAAGTATCATCACCATCTTCACCACTTAGATAATCATTTTGTGCTCCACCATCAATAGTATCATTTCCGCTATTCCCAAATAAAGTATTTGCTATACTAGAACCAATAATATTATCATTATCTTGAGAACCTATTGCATTTTCAATATTTAATAAACTATCTAATTCATCACTTGCGTCAAATATACTATTATTATCTATGTCAACCATTGCTTGACTATTTGATAAATCAATTTTTACACCAGTACTTCGTAAAGAGTAATCTACATAATCTCCAACAGCCGTATTATTTCCACCATCTAATATATCATTTCCAGAACCACCAATTAAAGTATCATTTCCTTCTTCTCCATATAGAGAGTCAATACCATCTGCACCATTTAAAATATCATCTGAATTTCCACCTTTAAATACATCAGTTTGATTATCGCCAATTAGAGTATCATCAAAATCTGTACCTTGTATTTGCTCAATATTTGTTAAAGAATCTGTTTTAGCACTTGCAGTTTTATTTACTAAATAATCATTTGTTCCTGTTATTGTAGATAAAACTATTTTAGAATTTTGTGTTGAATAATCTACAATATCAATATCATTTAAAGTAGCATCAAGACCACCATTTATAGTATCAGCACCATCACTTGAAAAGAAAGTATCACTTCCTTCATTTCCATCTAAAACATTATCAAGAGAAGATCCTGTTATTGTATCATCAGCAAGACCTGCTGTTAAATTTTCAATATTTAAAATAGTATCACTATCTCCAATTGAAATTGTTTGAGAACTACTTATACTTAGATTTACATTTATTGCATTAGAAGCTGAATAGTTAGAATAATCAATTGTATCAATTGCTGTTTTACCATCAATAATATTTGAGCTATTTCCTTCTTGCATAATAAAAGTATCACTATTTGAACTACCTACCGCATTTTCTATACTTACTAAAGTATCTATGTCATTAGTATCATTTGCAGTTGAAGTATTAAAATCTACAATTACTCCATTACTTTGTGAATTTAAATATGAGAAATCTACAGTATCACTTCCTATTCCACCATTTAAGGTATCTGCACCTAAATTTCCAATTAAAGTATCATCTCCACTTTGACCATAAATAGTATCATCTCCAGATCCACCACTTAAAGTATCAGCTTCATCATTTACTGAATCTGTATTTGTAATATTATTACCATAAATAATATCATCTCCAGAACCACCATCTATTGTATCAGATCCAGCCATTCCTTCATATATATTTGCTATATTATCATTGCTATCACCTATGATTTCATCATCATTTTTTGTAGCTCTTATATTTTCAATATTTTTTAAAGTATCTACAAAACTTGCTTCATAAGTAACTTCACCAAGTGAGTCAATTCCATCAGTACCTGCATTCATATTAGCACTTAAACCAACACCACTTGTTACAAATGAATAATCTGCTGTATCAATTCCACTTTGTCCATCTAATTCATTACTATTTGATTTCCCAATTAACCAGTCATCTCCACTACCAGCAAGTAATGTATTTATTGAACTATTACCAATTAAAGTATCATTTCCTGCACCCGTTTCAATATTTTCTATATTTTGAATAAAAATGTTTCCAGCAGCACCAGCATCTTGATAAGTATCTACATCATTATCTATATCATTATATAAATGACTATTATCTGTAGCATTATAAGTAAGACCTAAATTAATTGTTACATTATCATTTGGATTTGTTAAATAATTGAAACTAACAAAATCTACTCCACTTCCTCCATCAATATAGTCATAACCATTTGTGCTACCTCCACCTAAAAGAGTATCATTCCCCCCATTTCCTATCAATGTATTTGCGCCACTTGTTCCTGTGATAATATCATCATAATTTCCACCAATAGCACCTTCTATCAAAATAAAAGTATCGGTTCCAAGTCCAGCACCAATATTAACAGGACCTGAAGAACTAAGATCAATATTCACTGAAGCATTTGCATCAGAAAAATCGGCGGTATCAATTCCATCTCCTCCATTTAAGATATCATTTCCAGTTCCACCTTTTAAGATATCATCTCCTAAACCTGCATCTAAAGAATCATCTCCCCCATTACCTTCTAATATATCATCTCCCAAACCTCCCAAAAGAGTATTATTAGAAGAATTACCTACAATTGAATCATCATTTTTACTTCCAACAACATTTTCAATATTTTTAAGAGTATCAAGACCAACTAATGTTCCACCATTAATATCACTTGCAGTTTCAATGTCTAAATTTACATTTATACCTTTATCATACGAAGCAACACTATTTATATATGTGTAATCAACACTATCACCAACTGATGTATTATTTCCACCATCTAAATAATCATTTCCAGCACCACCTGATAAGATGTCATCACCATCATTAGATACAAAAGTATTATTTTTATCATCACCTATTAATGTATCATCTCCACTACCTGTAGTTATATTCTCTATATTTTCTATTAAATCATTTGCTACAGAATTTATACTAACAGTACTTTGAATTGCACCATTTAAAGTTACATTTATATTTTCTACCTCAACAGAATAATCAATAGTATCAGACCCTGAACCTCCATCAATAATATCAATACCATCATTAATTGATGAAATAAATGTATCATTTCCTAATCCACCATTTAAAATATCTGAATCAGCTCCACCATTAATAATATCATCTCCAGCTCCACCATCTATAGTATCAGAGCCTGCCCCTCCATTAATAGTATCATTCCCATCATTTCCTTCAAATATATTAGCATTTGAATCACCGACAATATTATCATCTTGCTTTGAAGCTATTATTTTTTCTATATCAATTATTGTATCTTTTGAACCATCAGAAAGGTTAATCTGTTCACTAGTTTTAGTCATATCAATATCAATAAAATCAGTTGTTAATGAAGAGTAATCTACAACATCAATAAATGTTGATGCAGTATCTTGAATATTTACAAGACCTGAAACTGTTTGAGAAGTTTGTAGATAAATTTCTGTACCATTTTTTATAATAGTACCAAGTGTTCCATCTGAATTATTTAAATTAAAATTTGCAATTAAAGAATCTAACATTACATCTTCACTTGCACTTGCAGCAGTTAAAGTAATTGTTCCAATAATTAAAGTTACATTTAAGCCCGTATTTGTAATTTTTAAAATATGAGAATCTGAATTTTTACCACCATCTAAAGTGTCATTTCCTCCACGCCCTATTAAAGTGTCATTTCCAAATTCACCTTTTAAGACATTTTTTTCATCATTACCTGATAAAACATCATCACCAAATCCACCATCAATATTTTCTATATTTGTTACAACTAAAGTTCCAGAACCACTTATTTGAGTTGAATTATTTGATAAATCTAAAGTTATATCATTTGTTGTAAAACCAAAACTAACTAAGTCCGTTCCAGCTCCTCCATCTAAAGTATCATCTCCACCAAAACCTATTAAAGTATCATCTCCAGCATTACCAAGAATATTATTTGCGCCATTAGTTCCAATTAAAGTATCATCATTACTTCCACCAATAACCCCTTCAATAGAATCAAAAGAGTCAATACCTTGTCCAACTGCAACTTCCGTTGGAGTTAACGATTTTAAATCAATATTTAATTTTTCACTAACATCACTATAATCAACAGTATCAATACCTTCTCCACCGAAGAAAAAATCATTACCAGCTCCACCTTTTAAAGTATCATTACCAAGTCCAGAATCTAAAATATTATCTTGTTCATCTCCACTAATAGTATCATCATATTTTGTACCAATTACATTTTCAATATTTTCAATATAATCTGTATTATTACTATTTAAATCAATCCCTTTATTTAATGCTAAATTAACATTTACACCTAAACTATCAGTTAATATATCATTTATGTAAGAGTAATCAACCGTATCTCCGATTAATTCATTTCCCTCTCCACCATCAATATAATCATTTCCTTTAGAACCAGAAAGAGTATCATCGCCTTCTTGTCCTTTTATTACATTGCTATTGTTGTCACCTGTAATGGTATCATTAGCCTGAGAACCTATTACATTTTCAATTTGAAATATAGTATCTTTATCAACTCCATTTTCTTTTAAAAGTGAACTTGCATTTTCATCTAAAATCAAATTTATACTATTATTTCTTGCACTATAGTCAATTGTATCATTTCCACTATTACCAATTAAAGTATCATTTCCATCACTTGCAAGTAATAAATCATCTCCTAAATTTCCATCTAAAATATTATTATCACTATTACCACCTATGGTATCAGAGAAGTTTGAACCTATAACATTTTCTATATCTTTTACTGTATCTTCTTCTATTCCAATAGTTGATATTGCCGTTAATCCACTATTAGCAAGAATTAGTTTTATTGCACTTGAATCACTATAATCAACAGTATCAATACCATTTTCTCCATCTAAAAGATCATTACCTTCACCACCAATTAAAGTATCAGAACCACTTCCTCCAAATAAAGAATCATTTCCCGAACGACCAGAAAGGATATCATTGCCGTCTAATCCATAAAGTTCATTATCTTTTAATGATGACCCATATAAAATATCATTAGCTAAGCCACCTTCTAAATTTTCAACATTCTTGATTTGTACATTTCCTACGCCAGTATTTTGTACTTCTTCATCATCTAAATCAATTATTATATTTTGTGTTTCACTTTTAAAGCTTGCAAGGTCATCACTTCCTGAACCACCATCAATATAATCACTTCCTAAAACACTACTTCCATTTGAAATAAGAGTATCATTTCCACTTCCTCCTAATAATGAGTTATTTTCATTATCTCCTTGAAGAGTATCATCAAATGAAGAACCAATTAAGTTTTCAATATTTGTAAGAGTATCAATACCTGCATTTATAGTATCTTGGGCTGCAGTTTCAAGAAGATTTACACTAACCCCACCTGTAGTTATATCACTATAATTAGCATAATCTCCATCACCTAGTGAATTTCCATTTTCTCCACCATCAATAATATCATTTCCAATTCCACCAGTTAATGTGTCATTATCTAATCCACCAAGTAAAGTATCATTTCCTTGACCACCAGAAATGATATCATTGCCTTCGTTACCATCTAAAATATTATCTTCATTATCACCAATAATTGTATCATCTAGTCTTGATCCTATTACATTTTCAATATTAAAAAGCCTATCAATACCATCTCCACCCTTAGCTCTATTGATTGATAAATCAATTTCCTCTGAAGAAGAAGCATCAGAAAAATCTATTGTATCAATACCATCTCCACCATCAATAGTATCATTACCTGTATTACCTATAATATAGTCATTTCCATCTAATGCCGTTAAAATATTGTCAGCTTGATTTCCAATAATTGTATCATCATAATTTGACCCTATTACATTTTCAAAATCCCATAAAATATCTGTACCATCAATTCCCGTTGCACTTCCAAGACCTGGAATATTTACGTCTTCTTCTAAAGTTACAATAACTCCAGATGAATCACTACTTACAGCATTTTTATAACTTACTGTATCTATTCCTGCATCACCTTTTAGTAAATCTTCTCCTAATCCACCTTCTAAAGTATCATTAGAATCTCCACCTTCTAAAGTATCATTTCCTGCTTTACCCAAAAGAGTATCAGATCCAGACTCACCTTTTAGAATATTAACTTCAGAATTTCCTGTTAATATATCATTGTCTTGAGTACCAGTTAGATTTTCAATATTTGAGATAATATCTGTTCCATCACCGGTTACAAGACCCGTTGTTAGGTTTGCATCTACTCCAATATTATCTTGGTCATCAATGCTTGAAAAATCTAAAGTATCATTTCCAATACCACCATCAACAGTATCATCACCCAGACCTGAAATAATAATATCATTTCCGCTATTTCCAAAAATTGTATCATTTGCAATTCCTGAAATTACAGTATCATTTGCAACCCCACCATTTATAGTATTTTGAACAGTTTCAGATCCGTAAATTATATTATCATTAATATTTGTTGTTATTACAAACCCTGAATCAATAACTTCTCCATTTGCATTTGTAAATGATTCAAATAAATATTCATCAGGATTATTAATATTTTCTATTTCTTTAACATTTATTCCATAACTTTTCTGAAAAGTTAAAGTTGTTTCTACAGGAACTTCAATAGTTGCTTGATTTTCTTCAGAAACATTATCTATGCTAAATACAGATTCTGCTTCAACATTTATTTCAAAATTAGGATTAGTTTGATTTCTATTTATAGAGAATGAAACTTGAATATTTCCAGTCGAATCAAAGGTATAACCATCAATTTCTTCTGTTTCTGGATTATCTTTGTTTACTACCCATGTATTATTTTCAAATGTTCCATATGTCACAACAAAGTCATTGATTGTACCGTTACTACTTAGAGTAATTTTTTCAATAGCATAACCCTCTGGCTGTTCTGGACTAAGTGTAATTGTTCTTCCAATTGTATTCTCATCAAAATAGTTTGCATTATCAGCATTAATAACTAAACTACTTGCTTGAATACTAGATACATTTGAGTAATCAATCACTTCAGCATCAGTTTGTTTTATTATTTCAGTTCTATCTATTGTACTATTAGTATCAGGGTAAATATTACCATAGGCACTACCTCCACCACCTTCTACAATAAGTGTTCTATTTCCAGCTGTAGAAATTAAAGTATCAGAAGATATTTCAATATGCTGAATATCTATATCAAAATTTAAAGTAGGTGTTGCTCCTTCAATAATTGATTCTTGAGTATTAGAATCAGAAGAATTATCTGTTGCATTTGAAGTATATTCAACTTCTACAACATCAATATTTTCAGCAGGCGTTTCAAATTTGCTTTCTTCTAAACTTTGACTAATATTATCATTTTCAGCAACGGCTTCATTTTCTATTACTATTACTTGAGGTGCTTTATCTTGATTTTCTTCAGTAGTTTTATTTTTTTTCTCTTGATCTGATGTGGCGTCAGGGATATTAATAAATTCATTAGTTGCAACAGAAGTTACAGGAAGAGCATTTATTTCTTCAACATTGGATAAAATAGTAGATAAAGAGATAGTTTTTCCTGCACTTAAAAATTCAGGTGGTAAATCATTGTATGCCATTAATGCCATAGATACAAATGTATATGAACCAGCATTTGGTATTTCTAGTACAATATCTCCACCAATTAATTTGAAATTAGCATTCTCTAAATCAAATCCTAATAATTCAAAATCAATTTTGTCTCCAGGTCTAACATAAACAGCAATATTATCACCAACATCTGGTTTGCCTTTTATCTCTACCTTTTTACTTAAATATTTAACAAATTTAGAATCTTTTGTTGCCACATTATCCTCTTTGCAATAGTCTTATATACTTCATATTATCATAATTTAGCTTAGAAAATAATGTTTATATTGACTATTTTCTATAGCTTATGAGATATATTTAAAAAAAATAATTTATTTTAATTAAACAATAATCGGTTTTTGATAAAACTTTTACTATAATCTAGCAATGAGACTAGACCAATACATAAAAGAACGATTTAATATTCAAAGCAGAAATAAAGCAAATGAACTGATAAAATCTAATAAAATTAAAGTAAATAATCAAATAATAAATAAGCCCTCATATGAAGTTAATGAATATAGTGATATAGAAATTTTAGAAGAAGATTTTTATGTTTCAAGAGCTGCATATAAATTGAAATATTTTTTAGAAGAAATTCCAAAATTAAAATTAGAAAATAAAAATGCACTTGATATTGGAAGTAGTACAGGTGGATTTACACAGATACTTTTAGAGCAAAATATTAAACATGTAACATGTGTAGATGTGGGTTCAAATCAGTTACATGAAAGAATTAAAGATAGAGATAAAATAACTTTTTTTGAAAATACAGATATTAGAGATTTTAAAAGTATTGAAGCTTTTGATATAGTTACTTGTGATGTTTCATTTATCTCTATTTTAAATATCATTAAAGATATAAATAGGTTATCTTCAAAAGAAATAATTATTCTTTTTAAACCTCAATTTGAGGTTGGAACAAATGTAAAAAGAGATAAAAAAGGTGTAGTAAAAGATAAAAAAGCTATACAAAAAGCAAGAGAAAATTTTATCGCGCAAACACAAATTTTAGACTGGAAATTAAACTACTCCTCAATGAGTAAATTACAAGGAAAAGATGGAAATGAAGAAGAGCTCTTCTATTTTAGTAAATAAAAATACAATCACTTCAATAGCTATTGGAGGATTTGATGGAATGCATAGTGCCCATCAAGAACTTTTTAAAAGATTAGATAAAAATGGTGCTATTGTATCTATTGAATCAGGATATGCAAATCTTACACCAAGAAGATATAGACAAGAATATAGTATTTATCCAATTTACTATTATGTACTTGAAAATATAAAACATCTTGAAGGTGATGAATTTATAAAATTACTAAAAGAAGAATTCCCAAACTTACAAAAAATAGTTGTAGGTTTTGATTTTTGTTTTGGTAAAAATAGAAGATATTGTACTGAAAAATTAAAAGAACTTTTCAAAGGTGAAGTTGAAATTATTGATGAAATAAAAATAGATAATATTCCAGTTCATTCAAGAATAATAAGAGAGTATCTAAAAGATGGTGATATAGAAACTGCCACTAAGCTTTTAGGGAAAGAATACAAAATATATGGCCATCAAATAAGAGGTCAAGGACTAGGTTCTAAAAACTTTGTACCTACAATAAATCTAAAAGTAGATGAATTTCTTCTTCCAAAAGAAGGAGTTTATATCACTAAAACTATTTTAAATGAACAGGAATATAACTCAATAACTTTTCTAGGACATAGGGTTACAACTGATGGAAGTTATGCTGTTGAAACACATATTTTAGATAAAGACATAATTAATAAAGAATACATAGTACAAGTGAAATTCTTAAAAAAATTAAGAGATAATAAAAAGTTTGAAAAGTTTGAAGAATTAAAAAAGCAGATTCTAGATGATATAGAATCTGCTAGGAAATTTTAAAGAGTTAAAATGCAGATATATCCTGAATAACAAAAGAATACTCTTTATCATTATATGTCATTACAATTGAATTTCCTATTGATACATTATCTGAATTAAAATCAAGTTTCACTCTATAAAAAACTTTATCAGTTTTTAAACTATCTCCATTTATAGTATGAGTATGAATTACAATTTTTGTATTATTAACAGCTAGCCAACCACCATTGTAAGAATAATTTTCACCAACTTCTGTATACCTACCATCAGAATAAAATGTAGCTTCTATATATTCATCGTTTGTTGAGTCATATAGTTTAAAAACTTTATTTGAAACAATTGCCGAATCCATATCTAATATATCATTTACAATCATATAATCACCAATTTTAGACCCAATTTTAATTTCTTCCTTAAAAGTTAAGTATTCCGATTGAGAATATATTCCAAATTCATATTCAGCAATATTTGAACAGTTACTATTTATTTCTATTGTATTCTTTAATGAATTCATAACAGACCATTCTCCATAACAATATGTAGTTTTATCAGAAAAAGGGTCATCAATTATTTTATAAAAATTACCATGACCATTAAATATTCC
>Ga0193958_1000211_pt1 | contig 24946 bp, 21 predicted proteins | sample FB_1_MG_FD_140320 | JGI IMG/M metagenome (GOLD analysis project Ga0193958, IMG submission 140320) | Microbial mat bacterial communities from the Broadkill River, Lewes, Delaware, United States - FB_1_MG | ecosystem: Environmental > Aquatic > Freshwater > River > Microbial mats | place: USA... | reverse complement strand
CTCAGCAGTGAAAAGTGTCATCGCCGATGATAGTGTGGGGTTTCCCCATGTGAAAGTAGGACATTACCAGGATTGAACAGAAGGGCCCCGTACAGTGATTGCTGTCCGGGGCTTTTTTTATGCCTGAAATTTGATGAAATGAAGTGTTAGCAATAGCAGTAACTCATGATAGTTTGTGTCTTCAAGTTATGGTCTTAGATGTTTAGATTCATAAACAACAGTCACAAAAAAAGCGCCCGTAGGCGCTAATTTAGTCGATCTCAAAATATATCTAACAGGTCATCTGTTATACATATTGTCCCGCGCACCACCCTGAAGCCCAAGCCCATTGAAAGTTGTAGCCTCCAAGATGTCCTGTAACATCAATGCTTTCACCAATGAAATAAAGTCCATTGACGTGTTTTGCTTCAAGTGTTTTTGAGGATAACTCATCACAATTCACTCCACCAAGCGCAACTTCGGCGGTTCGCATTCCTTCAGTGCCGCTAGGCTTTAGTCGCCAATCACTTAATGTCATTGCAATAGCGCCAAGTTCCTTCGAGTTGTACTGTGCCATCGGCTTATTCTCAAAAAACAATTCACAAAGCTTAACCGCTAATCGCTTAGGTAGTACTTGGGATAAGAGTGTTTTAAGTTCTGCCTTTGGGCGTTCCAATTGTTGCTCTTTCAGCCACTCTTCAGCATCAAGATCTGGAAGTAGGTTTACGCTAACCTCATCGCCTGGATGCCAATAAGATGAAATCTGTAACGCGGCTGGGCCACTTAGTCCCCGGTGCGTGAACAAAATTGCCTCTTTAAAGCTAACATTGTTGCATTCCATTCTGACATCAACAGCTGTGCCAGATATTTCTCTAAAAAGACTTGCCAGCTCAGCTTCCGGGAAAATAAAAGGTACTAGCCCGGGGATGAAAGGAAAGGTTTTTAGTGAGAACTGTTCTGCAACTTGTTGTGAGAAATCGGTCGCACCCATTTTTGGAATAGAGGGACCACCTGTTGCAACAACTAAGCTTTCGCTAGAGAAATCGCCAAGACTGCTTTTAACGGTGAATTCTTCTGCCTTTTCAATAGCGCTAATATCACAGTTAAGTTGTATTTTTACATTGGCCTCACGGCATTCATCTAACAGTAGCTTAACAATTGCTCCTGCTTTTTGATCACAGAATAATTGTCCGAGCGTCTTCTCAGTCCAGCTCAAGCCATGTTTTTCAAGTAGGGCAATAAAGTCCCACTGTGTGTAACGAGACAATGCCGATTTACAAAAATGGGCATTATGAGATAAATATGCGTCAGGTTCGGTATAGAGATTGGTGAAATTACAGCGTCCACCACCAGATATCAGAATTTTTTTCCCAGCCTTGTTGGCTTTTTCTAAAACCAGTACAGAGCGTCCGCGTTGGCCTGCCTGAATGGCGCACATAAGGCCGGCAGCTCCAGCTCCGATAATAATTACATCATAATTTATCAAGGATGATTTACTCTTGGTTGCCACGTTACTAGTAAGTTAACGGGATTACTAACAATGAGCGGCCATACTATCTACTATATTAGCTGGGTTCAACAGGGCGATGCCAGAGCAGTTTAGTGAGCCTGAGAGATAAAGAGTCTTTCTTGTTAATCTCACGTTCCGGTAGCAGCCCTGATAATAAAATTATAATAATAATGCTAACGGGAGCTGGGGTATGGGTAAGTTTTATAAAGCATTGGTTGATAGTTTTGATGAGTCAGTCTCAACAGCGACAATGGGGGCTGTGTTCTCTGTTGCAGCAGTAATGGGCGTGATCTCGGTTTCAGGTATTCTGATGAAGCCTTATGAAGCACGAGATGTTGTAACTAGCATCCATCAGCGTATCTTGCTGGAAAAAGAAATGCGCGAGTTAAGCCGTGTCAATTACAGCCCTAAAGCAAATGTAGTTACCTACAATAACTTTGCAAGTGCTGATATCTCTTCAGATGTTTCCTACTTTTCACCTAAGCCTCAGCTTGTCAAAAGTAATGAAAAAACGGATAGAGCTCAAAGCTTCGATGAGCAAGTGCGCTCTGAAAACTATTGGGCAAGTTTAGGTGAGAGTCTGAAAGAAGATCGTACTATCCCAAGTTCCGTACCGGTAGTGATACCACCGGTAATCGTCGGAATTGCTGATTAAAATCTTATAGCGGTCTGTTCGTTATTTCCAGAGTTGCTGCATGCGTTCTTGTAGTGACTCGCGAATCTGTTGCTGCTTTTGCTCATCAGTGATTTGCTGGTTATCGAGTGTAGTTATGTAGAATATATCCTCTACCTCCTCCCCTAGAGTAGAAATTCGCGCGCTATGAATCAAAAGCTTTTCATTATAAAACACTTGGCTTATCCGCGTTAGCAAGCCTGGAAAGTCAGACGTATATAGCGTTAAGACGGTTTGTTTCTTTGTTTCGTTCTGTCCAAAGGTCACCCGAGTTGGAGTATCAAAATATTTCAACTTCCTCGGTACTCTGTAATGAGACGGATTTGTTGTGAAGGTCTCACTGAGTAAATTCTTATTTATCGTACGAAGAATTGTCTGCTGATCACTTAACACGGTGACTGGCTTTCCTTCAGTATTAAGAAATGTCAGTGTATCTAAAGAGTATCCATCATCATTAGTCGCTAAGTTGGCTGCCACAATATTCATGTGCATTTGTTCAAGCGATGAAGCAATGCGGGTGAATAGCGTCTTCTTTGTTTTGGCAAAGATGAATACTTGCGTACTGCTGCGCTTCTCATCTTGCTTTAAACGAATGATTGGCTTAGTTGTATTGGCTTGGTGAATCTCGGCGATGTGCCACACCAGCAAGTCCACAGGATGCTGGAGCAAATACTCAGTACTCATCCCGTTCCAAAAAGCCTGACAATCTTCAGCACTAATTTCAATTTCAGCTAATTGCTTGATTGCCGAATTCTTCTTCTCAATCAATAGGTCATGAGCACTAGGGCTGGCACTTTCTGATTGTTGCAAATAGTTTCGGGTTGACTGGTACAATTCACGAAGTAGAGCGTTTTTCCAGTCAGTTAATAGGGTAGGGTTTGTACTGCGAATATCGCAAATCGTGAGCAAGTAGAGATAATCCAAGCGAGATTGGAGGGCAACGGTATCCGCAAACTCCTGAATTACTTTTGGGTCGCTAATATCTTTTCGTTGCGCAGTGGTGCTCATCGTTAGGTGTTGTCTAACCAGCCAGCTCACCAGATTAGAGTCATATTCGTTTAAACCGTGCGATTTACAGAATTCTAAAGCATCAACAGCGCCAAGCTCTGAGTGTGAGCCCGGTCTTCCTTTAGCGATATCATGGAACAGTGCTGCAAGATATAAAAGCTGAGGGCGGTTTAGTGTTGAGAAAATTTCGCTTAGAAAGGGGGTTTTCTTTCGCCCCTTCTCAACACCTAACTGCCGAATATGCTGTACAAGGTTTAAGGTGTGGTCATCCACGGTGAAGGCATGGAACAGATCGTATTGCATTCGCCCAACAATATTCGCAAAAGCTGGAATGTAAGCGGCTAAGACGCCATAGCGATTCATCCTGCGCATCACAAAGGTAATGCCTGAAGACTCGTTCAGGATATCCATGAAAATCTGCTTATGCTTTGCTTTCGCTCTAAAGTTATCGTCAATCAGGTGCAGATTGTTACGTAGCTCTCGAATGGTGTCAGGCGTTAGTCCCTTCAGCTCCGGAGTAACCTGCAGTGTATAAAACACACTCAGCAAAGTATGAGGATGGTTCTTAAACACGTAGGGATTGGCGATAGCTAGGTAGTCATCATCATTTAAGTAAAGCGGTGTAATATGAAATGGCTTTGTATTGGTTGGAGGCAAAATTCGTTTGCGCAATACACCAAGTAGTACTTCATTTAGGCGCTCTAGCTCAGTAATCGTCCGATAGTAGCGTTGCATAAAGCGCTCTACCGACTGATTCTGGGTATCATCGGTATAGCCAAAAATATGTGCTAGCGAGCGTTGGTAATCAAATAATAAGCGGTCTTCTTTACGCTCTGCGAGAATGTGTAAGGCGAAGCGAACGGTCCACAGGAAGTGTTTACCTTCAACCAGCGTCTGAAGTTCTTTCGAGGTCAATAAGGTTTGGTCTGATGAGGCGTGCAAAAGCCTAACGTTATAAGCACGCTCAGTCACCCAATCGATCGTCTGAATGTCGCGCAGTCCGCCAGGGCCTTCTTTGAGGTTTGGCTCAACGCGGTAAGCAGTGTCACCATACTGTTGATAGCGGTCATGCTTTTCTTGTATCTTTGCTTCAAAGAAGCGCTCAGCCGGCCAAAGTTTATCCGGCGCTATTTGTGTTTCCAGCTCTGAGAATAAGGCTTCATTACCGGTGAGATGGCGGGCTTCAATAAGGTTGGTGATAACCGTCAGGTCTTGCTCGGCTTCTTCAACGCACTGCGGGATGGTTCGCACACTGTGGCCAACTTCGAGTCCTAAGTCCCAAAGGTTGGTTAAAAAATCAGAGAGTTTTTCCTCGGTAGCCGAGTCGGGTTCTTTCTGTAGCAGAATGAGTAGGTCAACATCCGAAGCAGGGTGCATTTCTGCACGTCCGTATCCACCAACTGCAATAAGTGCGAGGGTGTCTAGCTCGGTTAACCCAGTCTGATCCCATAGCTCACTAACGACATAATCAATGGTGGCGCTACGGTCGCTAAGTAATTGCTTGATATGTACTTTATCATCAAAGTCTTGTTTCAGCTTAAGTGCAGATTCGCGCAGTACGTCCTTTAGCATTATAGATACTCCAAGGCTTCTTCTAATCGTTGGGCGGGGAAAATAGTCATTCCTTTAATGGCTTGTCGCGGCATATTTCCTTTGGGAATAATGGCTCGTTTAAAACCATGCTTCAGCGCTTCTTTTAGTCGTTCTTCGCCATTAGGTACCGGGCGAATTTCTCCAGCCAAGCCAATTTCACCAAAGACAATCATATCTGATGGGTGTGGGCGGTTGCGAAAGCTGGATAAGGCTGCCAGCATTAGTGGTAAGTCAGCAGCGGTCTCGGTGATTTTCACTCCACCGACGACATTGGCAAATACATCCTGATCAAACATTGAGATGCCGCCATGTCGGTGCATAACGGCCAATAGCATAGCCATGCGGTTTTGTTCTAAGCCTAAGGCAACACGCTTGGGCTGTGAGCCGTGGCTTTCATCAACTAAAGCCTGCACCTCAACCAATAGAGGGCGTGTACCTTCACGCGTAACCATAATTACACTGCCGGGTACGTCTTCATCATGGCGAGAGAGGAAAATAGCAGAGGGGTTGCTAATTCCCTTGAGGCCTTTTTCGGTCATCGCAAACACGCCTAGCTCGTTAACGGCACCGAAGCGATTTTTGACGGCACGCAATAAGCGGTATCGACTACCAGGATCGCCTTCGAAGTAGAGTACGGTATCAACCATGTGCTCCAATACTCTGGGGCCAGCGAGGGTGCCTTCTTTGGTCACGTGGCCGGCAATAAAGGTCGCGGTATTGGTTTGTTTGGCGTAGCGCGTTAATTTGGCGGTGGCTTCTCTGATCTGGCTTACTGAGCCCGGCGCAGAGGTTAGGTGTTCGGTATAGATCGTTTGAATCGAGTCGATCACCATCACTTCAGGCTTTTCAACGTTGGCTAGCTCGATGATGCGCTCAATACAAGTTTCTGTGAGTAACCGTAGGTTTTCGGTAGGAAGTTCAAGGCGCTGCGCTCGCATTGAGACTTGCTGCAACGATTCCTCACCTGTGACATACAGTGTTTTGGTGTCTTTCAGGCTAGAGAGTGTTTGCAATAAGATGGTCGACTTTCCGATACCGGGGTCGCCACCAATCAAAATTACAGAGCCTTGAACGAGTCCACCGCCGAGTACGCGATCTAACTCCGATTGGCCGGTTGTCGTACGAATATCTTCTTTAAAATCAATTTCATTTATCGACTTTATCCGGCTATTTTCACCTGCATAACCGCCAGTACGGTGATTGGTTTTTACGGCGGCCGGTGTTGCGATAACGGCTTCTTCTTGTAGGGTATTCCATTCATTGCAATCGCTGCACTGTCCACCCCATTTGAGGTGAACGCTGCCACACGCGGTACAAACGTATTGTGTTTTACTTTTAGCCATTAGGTGTCGTTTCGATTCGTTGTAAGCGAGGGTGCAGGATCAGTGTTTTAACCGCGTTATTACGGGTCTGACGAACTTCCAGAGGGTATTCGTTAATGAGTATTGTAACACCCGGAACAGGCAATGAGCCGAGATGTTCAGTCACCAGTCCGTTAATGGTCTTCGGGCCATTAGTTGGCAAGTCGATTGCCAGCTGACGATTTAGTTCACGAATATGCATGGCACCATCAACCCAGACTGAGCCATCCTCTTGTTGTACGGCTTCATCATTAAACGAAGTGGGGGTGAAAGCCCCTACAATTTCTTCAAGAATATCTTCAAGCGTCACCATGCCTTGCACATCGCCGTATTCATCAACCACGATTGCAACTCGCTTTTTCTCTGTTTGAAAGTTAATCAGCTGCTGGGTGAGTACTGTACCAGTCGGAGTGAAGTAAGGAGGCGTGACTGTCTCTAGTAATGATTCTCTGCTTAGTCTGTCTTCATAAAACAACGGCAGTAACGCGCGGATATTGGTAAAGCCGATGATGTTATCAACCTGTCCCTGATAGACCAGCAGTCGTGTAAAATTACTGCGAAGAATCTGCTCTTCGATGTCATTCCAGTCTTCATCAATATCGATACCGCTGACTTCGGTACGCACTATCATGATATCTTCAACGGTGGTCGACTCCATATCCAACACGCTGACCACCATGTCTTGATGATTGGCGGGGATCAGGTCGCCAGCTTCATTGACGACGGCTTTTAAGTCTTCATGGCTGAGAGATTCTAGATCAACTTTTTCAGGGTCGACCCCGAATAGCTTCACGATGGAGTTCGCGACCAAGTTGATCATCCAGACCAATGGGTAAGCCAGTTTCAGTAAGGGTGTGTAGATATACGCTGCAGGAAAAGCAATGGCTTCTGACTTAAGCGCTGCAATAGTTTTCGGCGTTACCTCGGCGAAAATCAGCAACATTAAGGTCAGTGCTCCAGTGGCAATCGCCACGCCGGCATTACCCGCGAGACGAAAACCAATCAAAGTGGCTAGCTGCGTGATCAGGATGTTCACTAGGTTATTACCCAGTAGAATCAAACCAATCAGTCGATCGGGCTTTTGCAGCAAGTCATAGGCCAGTGCAGCGCCTCGATTTGACTGAGCAGTGTGTTTCAGCTTGTACCGGTTCAATGCCATTAAAGCAGTTTCAGAGCCGGAAAAGAACGCTGATAAAATAAACAGAACAAACAGTAATAAGAATAATAGTCCCAGCGGGATGTGGTCGATGTTCACGAGGTCAGTAGATACTCTTGTACGAATTTAGTGCCGAAAAAGGCTAGCATTAGTAAGCCGAAGCCGCTCAGTGTCCAGCGTGTTGCGCTAATGCCGCGCCAGCCGTATTTCCAGCGACCCAATAGTAGGGCGGAAAACACAAGCCAAGCGACAATGGATAGCACTGTTTTATGGGCAACATGAGCGTCAAAAAAGTTCTCAAGGTAGATAAAGCCAGTAATCAGTGTGACTGACAGCAGGGCGACGCCCACCTTGATGAAACGAAACAACAAGCTGTCCATGTCCTGAAGAGCGGGCAATGTGCGCAAGAAGGCATTGGGCTTGTGGTTATGCAGATGAATGTGTTGGTACGCTAGAATGACGGCCTGAATCGCCGCAATCATCAGCATGCTATATGCTAGTAGCGCTGAAAGAATATGAACACCCAGACCATTAATCGGTATGCGCTGTGAGTGTTCAGTCAATGGCAGGAGCATTTGTGCGAATAGTGCTATCGCTATGAATGGTAAGGTGAATAAGTTCAGACTTTCTAGTCGGTGTGTAATGGCGGTGATTAGTAATACCTGACCTGCTAGCCACATGACATGCGATGCAGCGCTAATAAAGTCTAACGATAAATGCTGCTCTGATATAAGCGGAGAGTATAAATAGGCGGCATGTAAGCTGGCCGCAACTAACCATACCCAAAGGTAATGCTTGGATAATGCAGGTGCTTCAGTTTGTTTGAATCCTGCTCGCCAGCGCATTGCCAGTAATAGCCAGGCAATGGCATAGAGTATGATCGCAATGGTGCCGATTGTTGTCATTATTTTAGTTCAGGTGAATATTCTCAGTGCTTAATGGTATAATGTAACCCACGTTGTGCATAGAGCGTAATTGATAAGAATATTCTTGTTCGGATGGCGGCGCTCGGTACGTTTCCCTATATGACTGCAACACTACACTAAGTGCTAATAATATGTTTGAAAATTTAAGTGAACGGCTCTCCCATACGGTCAAAAAGTTACGTGGTCAAGCGCGACTAACTGACGAAAATATTAAGGATACGCTGCGCGAAGTGCGGATGGCGCTACTGGAAGCGGATGTCGCGTTACCCGTTGTACGGGATTTTGTCGCTAGGGTTAAAGAGCGGGCAGTTGGGCAGGAAGTGCTTTCTAGTTTGTCTCCTGGTCAAGTCTTAATCAAGATCGTTAATGACGAACTAGTTGAGACAATGGGGCAGGCGAATGAGTCGCTTGACCTAAGAGCGCAGCCACCTGCCGTTATTTTGATGGCGGGTTTGCAGGGTGCGGGTAAGACCACAACAGCAGGTAAGCTGGCAAAACTACTGAAAGGTCGTGAGAAGAAGACGGTTGCCGTGGTGAGTTGTGACGTTTACCGTCCGGCGGCAATCAAGCAGTTAGAAACATTGGCTACGCAAGTGGAAGCGGTGTTTATCCCCAGTGATGTTGGTCAGTCACCGGTTGATATTGCTCGTAACGCATTGGCCGAAGCAAAACGTCAGCATATTGATGTTCTGATTGTCGATACGGCGGGTCGTTTGCACATCGATGCAGAGATGATGCAAGAGATTCAAGCGATTCACCGCGCAGTAGCGCCGGTTGAAACCTTGTTCGTTGTTGATAGTATGACCGGTCAGGATGCAGCGAATACCGCTAAAGCATTTGGTGATGCATTACCGCTAACGGGTGTCGTTCTGACTAAAGCGGACGGTGATGCGCGCGGTGGTGCGGCATTGTCAGTACGTCAAATTACCGGTAAGCCGATTAAGTTTATCGGTATGGGCGAGAAGATTGATGCGCTCGAGCCTTTCCATCCTGATCGTATTGCATCACGAATTTTGGGTATGGGTGATGTGCTGTCGCTGGTTGAAGAAGCGCAGCGTAATGTTGACCATAAGCAAGCACAGCAATTGGCTCGCAAGCTCAATAAGGGTAAAGGCTTTGACCTTGAAGATTTGCGTAATCAAATGCTGCAAATGGAAAAAATGGGCGGCATGAGCGGTTTGATCGACAAACTACCCGGCGTTAACGGAAAGATGGCGGCAGCGGTTAATGACGAGAAGACGACGAAGCAAGTTAAGCAAATGGTCGGCATTATCAACTCAATGACACCTCAGGAGCGTCGCTTTCCGGATTTGATTAAAGGCTCACGCAAGCGTCGTATCGCAGTGGGTTCTGGTTTGCAGATTCAGGACGTGAATCGTTTGCTGAAGCAGCATAAGCAGATGAGCAAGATGATGAAGAAATTCTCTGGCGGCGGCCTGAAGAAAATGATGCGTGGAATGCAAGGTCAGCTACCGCCAGGTATGGGTGGTGGCGGTGGCTTCCCCGGAATGTAAGCTTTAGAAGGTGCTAGTGTACTGCACTGAGTAGCTCGTGCGGCCGAAGTTAGCTTTCAGGCGTTGGCCTTTGCCATACTTGAAACTAACTAGGCTGCCGAGTATTTCTTTTGCTTGATTGAGTCGTTTAGTGACGTTATCCGTTTTTTTGGCTGGTGCGCTAAACGTTTCAGAAGGTAAGCCACTCTTTTTAGCAACCGTGCCACTTTCTAATGATAGTTGTAGTGGGGCGGCGGAGCTGGACTCATTTGCATTCGCATGTGCACTTAATATTGTGATTGTTAGTGCTGTAGCAGCAAGTATTTTAATTGTATGCATAAGATCCTCGGGGGTAATCTAGGTCGTACGTATTGTTATTATTATTTTTACCTGATGACACTCTGGGGGAGAATACAGGTTTAAATATATTGATTAATGGTAATATTACGGTTTATTTAAGTTATGTGACAATGCTGTCACGATTGGTTCAAGGATTCTAGTTCAAATTGTATAAACGGTATCCTGAGTTATTCGTAGCGCTTTTCAAAAAAATATTTAAATTACTCTTTTATTCTGCGTGGATTGGAGTACAATTCCGCGTTTCCTTTTCTGACAGGATGCTTTGTGCTGTCCTGACATCTGACTGAAGATATAAAGTATGGTTACAATTCGCATGGCAAGAGGCGGTTCTAAGAAGCGCCCGTTTTATCACATCGTAGTAACAGATTCTCGCAAGCCACGTGACAGTGGTTACATTGAGCGTCTGGGTTATTTTAATCCTGTGGCTCGTGGTCAGGAAGTAAGACTGCACCTGGAACAAGAGCGTGTTGCGCATTGGATTGGTTTAGGCGCACAGCCTAGCGATCGTGTTGCTACATTGCTGAAAGACGCTGCTAAAGCTGCAGTTGCTGCATAATTGACGACTGAAAGACATTAACGAATGACAGTTGATAAAGAAACTGAGCTTGTTGAGCTGGGAAGCATTAACGGCGTATTTGGTGTTCAGGGGTGGGTAAAAGTGTTTTCACACACCTCGCCAAGGATCCAGATTGCGGATTACCGTCGATGGGTACTCAAACATCATGGTCAGGAAACTGAATGTAAGGTGCTTCGTGGCCGGGTTCAGGGTAAATCAATTGTTGCACAATTAGATGTTATTGCTGATCGCAATCAGGCTGAGGCTATGGTTGGGGCAGTTATCTATGTGCATCGTGATCAGCTGGAAGTGCTGGCCGAAGGCGAGTATTACTGGTCCCAGTTAGTTGGCTTGAAGGTTTATACCGTTGACAATGTTGACTTAGGTGTAGTGGATTGGCTTTTCGAAACAGGTAATAACGATGTAATGGTTGTTGCTGGTGAGCGAGAGCGCTTTATCCCTTATGTCAAAGGTGATTTTGTTAAAGAAGTAGACTTGGACGCCGGAAAGATAGTTGTCGACTGGGATCCGGACTTTTAGCGCATGCATTTCTCTGTAATCACGCTGTTTCCCGAAATGGTGGAGTCAGTTGTGAACGGAGGCGTTGTCGGTAGGGCATCAAAACGAGGTCTGATGAATATGACCTGTATTAATCCTCGTGATTATGCAGAAGATATTCACAGAACTGTGGATGATAGGCCCTATGGTGGCGGACCTGGTATGGTGATGCGGCCGGATTGTTTATTAAAAGCAATTCGTGATGAGCGAGATAAGCTTGGCGACTGTAAAGTGATTTACATGACCCCGCAAGGAAGGCCTTTGCAGCAGTCAATGCTGGAAGGGTTAGCAAAAGTAGATAATATTATTCTGCTTTGTGGTCGTTATGAAGGGATCGATGAGCGTGTTATTACGCTTGAAGTGGATGAAGAGTGGTCAGTTGGTGATTACGTTCTGAGTGGCGGTGAGTTAGCTGCGATGATCGTCATTGATGGCACGACTCGGTTGTTGCCTGAGGTGCTTGGGCATACCGAATCTGCAGTACAGGACTCATTTAGCGATGGGATACTGGATCACCCTCATTACACTAGGCCCGAAAAGATTGAAGACCTCGAGGTGCCAGAGGTTTTGTTGAGTGGAAACCATAAGCTTATTGAGCAGTGGAGACGCCAGCAGGCACTAGGCCGCACACAATTGCGACGACCTGCGTTATTGCAGAAAAAAGAATTGAGCGGGCAGGATAAACAACTGCTCGATGATTTTATGAAAGAAATAAAGACTTCAGAGGTTAAGTCATGAGTATCATTATTCAACAGCTCGAAACTGAGCAAATGAACAAAGAAATCCCACAGTTTGGCCCTGGAGATACTGTTGTCGTTCAGGTAAAAGTGCGTGAAGGCGATCGTGAGCGTCTGCAGGCATTTGAAGGTGTGGTTATTGCTAAGCGCAACCGTGGTTTGAATTCATCATTCACAGTTCGCAAGATCTCTTATGGTGAAGGTGTGGAGCGTGTATTCCAGACTTACAGCAGCCAGATCGGTGATATTTCAGTAAAGCGTAGTGGTGACGTTCGTCGTGCTAAGCTGTACTACCTGCGTGGACGTACCGGTAAGTCTGCCAGAATCAAAGAAAAAGTATAAGCAAATACCATTATTGGTTAGTTTGCCAAAAGCCAGCATCTTCGGATGTTGGCTTTTTTTTGCCTGCGATTTGGGTAGGTCTTCAGTGCATAAAATCACGTACAGCAAAGATTAAGTTGGGGTGCTGTATAAGATAGATAAAATTATAATAATAAACAGGTTGCCAAGGTATTTTGACGTTCCTAGAAGACTATTCGCTGATATTGCTCGTTGCCGTCATTGTGGTGATAGCTGCTGCCTGTGCTGTGTATTGGTATAAGCGTCGGTTTGGTGACTCTAAAGGTTTGGTAATTCAGCCGGAATCATTGGGGGTTAAAGAAGAGATTCTGAAGATCGTCCCATTTCCCGTGGTGTTGTTGTCTGGTCAATATACCGTTATTTACCTTAACCCTGCTGCTGAAAGCTTGTTTGATACGCCATTAAGACGGAATCTTGGGCGGCAAGCGGGTGGTTTATTTCAGCTGCTTAATACGCAAACAAAAGTTGAGATAAAAAATTACCTTAATTATCGAAACTCCAATGGTGCGGCAAATCATTCACAGATTGTAAGCTGTATTGTTCGTTATCAGTCTGCAATCAATGCTTGGATGAATGTAACGGTTTCGGTTGTCGAAGACAGTCGCGACCCGATGCAGTCTACCTACGCCTTATTTTTCGATGATATCTCCGCCACTCGCGCAGTTGAGTCTCAGTTAAGCTACATGGAGCGCCATGATGCGCAAACAGGTCTGCTGAATCGTCGTGCATTTGAGTCCATACTGAAAGCGTCTATTGATGATTCGAGAAAGCACGGCTCAAGCCATGTGTTTATGACGGTGAGTATCGACCAGTTTAAGACTATTAATGACACTGTTGGTTATGCTGCAGGGGATTCGCTAATTAATAAGTTTGTCGGAGTGCTCAAGCAGACTGTGTCAGGCGAAGGTGAAACTATTGGTGGTCGGTTGGCTAGTAATGATTTCGGGATACTGTTCAGGGAAAGTACCTTATTTTCTGCGGCAAATAGAATGAAAGCGATCCGTGATGAAATCGCTGACTTTCAGTTTACTTGGAACACCCGGGTCTTTCCGGTCACCTTGAGTGGTGGCTTCGTAGTCATTAAGAAAGAGACCAGTTCATCGGCCCGTGTGTTGACTGAGGCGGACATTGCCTGCCGTACAGCCAGAAATCACGGCGGAAACCGAGTTATTGCTTATCGAGCTGAAAGCGCTGAAATGCGCCAAGAGCAAAGCAATATGGAAGGTGTCTGGAATCTTAAGAAAGCCTTTAAAGAAAATAGCTTCCGTTTGTTTGCTCAGCCAATCCATCCTTTGCATGAAGATAAGTTCGACCAGCCTTTTCATCATTATGAGCTGCTGATTAGAATGACAGGTGAGGATGGTAAATTTATTCCACCTGATGAATTTATTCCGGTTGCTGAGTATTACTCAATGATGCCTGAGCTGGATCGCTGGGTTGTTTCGGAAGCTCTGCGTCAGCTATCGCAGGTAGAGTTTAAAAACTCAAGGCCGGTATTTGCCATAAACCTATCAGGTCAAAGCTTGGATGAGTCCAGCTTCCTTGATTATGTGTTGGAGGAGTTGGAAAAAACAGGCGTGAATCCTAGAATGGTCTGTTTTGAAATTACAGAGGCTGTCGCGGTCAGTGATATTACTTTGGCAACGCGCTTTATTAGTACGCTTAAAAATATGGGTGCTAGCTTCTCCTTGGATGATTTTGGAACGGGTGTGAGTTCCTATGGCTACCTAACGTCGCTGGATGTTGATTACCTGAAAATCGATGGGATCTTTGTTAAAGATTTGATGCGTGATTCAGTTGCTCGAAATATCGTTGAGTCGGTTACTCAGGTGGGGCACTCCATGAATTTAAAGGTCATTGCAGAGTATGTTGAGGATGACAAAATTATCGCGCTGCTTCGCAAAATGGGTGTGGATTATGGTCAGGGTTATGGGATATCAAGGCCCAAGCCGCTTGAAGAAATGATTCTACCTCACTTACCTAGTCAAAAAGTAGCCGCCAAATCAAGAGAGCTAGCTGAGGCTGTTTAGTCTGGTTAGTTTCTCTAACAACAATATCTCCCTGTGCTAGACTTCTTCAAATTGCTATGAGGTTTATCACTTAAGGGGGTACAAATGCGTTATCAATATTGGCTGCATGCAGCGATTATTGTTTCATCACTTTTCACTCAAGCCGCTTGTACTTCTTTAGGGCAAGATGTCACTCGTTCGTCTACTGTTCCACCTAATGTTGAAACACCGGGTTGGGAGAGCGCTAATCGCGGGATATTTCTCGTTAATGCTGGCTTGGACTGGGCGATTGTTAAGCCGTTGGCGAGAGGTTATCAAGCCGTTACGCCTGAGGTAGTGGATGAAAGTGTCACTCATTTTTTCGGAAATTTAAGTGATGTCAAAACATCGGTAAACGCTTTGCTTCAATTCAAGCCTCGTGCAGCAGTCACTAGTGCCGGACGCGTTGTTGTTAATAGTACGCTAGGCTTGGCTGGCTTTTTCGATGTTGCCTCCAAGATGAATCTCAAAAAATACAACGAAGACTTTGGGCAAACATTGGCGAGATGGGGTGTGCCTTCAGGGCCTTATGTGATGCTTCCTTTTCTTGGTCCATCAACCTTGCGTGATGCTGTGGGCACAGTTGCTGATGGCTTTGTTGATCCAATCAATTATTCCAAATATCCAGCACAACTCACGGCCGTTAAAGTGATCGATAAGCGTGCAGATCTGTTGAGTAGTGAAAAGGCCTTGCAAGATTTATCTGATGATCAATATAGCGCCTTGCGTGATCTTTGGCTGCAGCGCCGTGCTTATGAATTACGTGATGGTGTTGAGGATAAAGCGAGCGAAGAAAAGAAAGATGATATGATCGATTTATTGGAATCTTTGGACGAATAAGAAAATGAAAATCCATATTTTGGGTATTTGCGGGACCTTTATGGGGGGGGTGGCTACGCTTGCTCGTGCAGAAGGGCATGAGGTCACTGGCTCGGATGAAAATGTATACCCTCCGATGAGTACGCTGCTGGAATCTCAGGGTGTTGAGATTCAGCAAGGCTTTGCAATCGACGATGTGCCGGCAGATATTGATCAGATTGTTGTCGGCAATGTAATGGCACGTGGTCGTACAGTTGTCGAAGATATGCTGAATAAACGATTGCCATACACTTCAGGCCCGCAGTGGCTGTTTGAAAATGTATTAAAAGATCGCTGGGTGCTGGCTGTTGCTGGAACTCATGGCAAAACCACGACTGCTAGTATGCTGGCGTGGGTGCTGGAATATGCTGGAATGTCTCCTGGCTTCTTAATTGGCGGTGTGCCTGAAAACTTCGGTGTCTCCGCGCGCCTAGGTGATACGCCATTTTTCGTAGTAGAAGCTGATGAATACGATACCGCTTTTTTTGATAAGCGCTCTAAATTTGTTCATTACCACCCACGTACCGTTGTATTAAATAACCTTGAGTATGATCACGCCGATATTTTCCCAGACCTTGAGGCGATTAAAACTCAGTTTCACCATCTGCTAAGAATGGTTCCGGGTGATGGCTTGGTACTAACAAATGGTGAAGATGTGAATTTGCCGTCGGTATTGGAAAAAGGATGCTGGACTCCGGTACAAGCTTTCTCTTCCACGCCTACAGCAGATGGCTGGTCGGCACGTCTACAGGATGAGGCTGGTCAAGTCTTTGATGTGCTATTAGATGGCGAGTTACAAGGCACGGTTTCATGGTCCCAAATGGGGCAGCATAATGTTAGTAATGCGTTAGCATGTATTGCCGCTGCGCGTCACGTTGGTGTGCCGCCTGAGCATTCCATTGCGGCGTTGGCAGAGTTTAAAGGCGTTAAACGCCGCATGCAGTTACGTGGCGAGGTGCAGGGTGTGCGTGTTTATGATGACTTTGCGCATCATCCGACGGCGATTGCAACCACGCTACAAGGTTTGCGTCGTAGTGTCGGGGGGCAGCGAATTGTTGCTATTCTGGAGCCGCGTTCTAATACCATGCGCTTAGGTGTGCACAAGGCTAAGCTAGCCGAATCACTTGCGGAGGCCGATGAGGTTTTGTTGTATCAGCCAGAAGGTTTGGGTTGGGATTTGCATGATGTCAGTGAGAGTTTGGGTGGCAAAGCGAGTACTTATTCAGCGGTTTCTGATTTGGTTGAGTATCTGGCTAAAACCGCCGCATCGGGCGACCAGCTGCTAGTAATGAGTAATGGCGGCTTTGGTGGTATTCACGATCAATTATTGCAAGCGTTAGAGGCGAGAGTCTGATGTTTCCACCTAAGGTTGTGACGCTTATTATGACGGGTGCCTCGGGTGCGCAATACGGTTTGCGCTTGCTGGAAGTGCTGGTTGAAAAAGGTATTCAAATTAATTTGCTGCTCTCTCGTCCGGGGCAATTAGTGATTAATATGGAAACCGACCTGCAGGTTCCGGGGCGGGCTAAAGAGGCCGAGGTTTATTTCACTGAGCTCTATAAAGCGCAGCCAGGCCAAATTAGAGTGTTTGAGCGCGAGCAATGGATGTCGCCGGTAGCGAGTGGTAGTGGTGTGGCGGATGCGACAGTAGTTTGTCCTTGCACTACCTCTACCTTGTCGGCGATTGCAGTTGGTGCTAGTAAGAGCTTAATTGAGCGAGCAGCTGATGTGTGTTTAAAAGAACGAAAGCAGTTAATTCTGGTGGTGCGCGAGACGCCATTTTCAGATATTCACCTTGAGAATATGTTGAAATTATCGCGTATGGGTGCGGTTATTATGCCAGCGAATCCGGGGTTTTATTTCAAGCCCACTACCATTGATGAGCTCATTGATTTCATTGTGGCGCGGGTTTTAGATCACTTGAGAATTCCGCATGAGCTGACTGCGCGCTGGGGCGATAAGGGCTGTTTTCCTTGATATTCGATAGGCAAGTCCCTATATTCTGTCGTTCACATAAAAGATAAGGAGACCGTCGTGTCGACCGTTGATATTACTGCAGAAACATTCGAAGCTACGATAGAAAAAAATGACATTGTAATTGTAGATTTCTGGGCTGAATGGTGTGGTCCTTGTAAGTCATTTGCGCCTATTTACGAAGAAGTTTCTACAAAGCACGACGACATTGTGTTCGGTAAAATTGACACTGAAGCAGAGCAAGAGCTAGCAGCTCACTTTCAGATTCGCTCAATTCCGACGCTAATGGTTTTCCGTGATCAGGTCGTACTGTATTCACAAGCGGGTATGCTTAACAATTCACAGCTGGAAGATTTGATCACTAAAATCAGAGAGTTGGATATGGCAACAGTACATGCTGAAATTGCCAAGCAGGCGGAAGCCTAAGCTAGTCGCTTAACAGTATTTGTTTGATGAAAGTTGGCCCGCTCACCGAGTGGGTCGATGTATTGGGGATAGCCCGGGAATAGTACATAGCATGAATCCAGATTTTCTAGATTTTGAGCAGCCCATTGCTAAGTTGCAGTCTCAGATTGAAGAGTTGCGCGAAGTAAGTGATAAGGATATTAATCTGGCCGACGATGTGTCGCGTCTGGAAAAAAAGGTTGAATCGCTAACCAAGTCTATCTTCTCCAAGCTAACGGCCAAGCAAGTTGGTCAGTTGGCACGTCATCCTAAGCGTCCTTATACCTTGGATATTGTTGCTGGTTTGTGTACAGACTTCCAAGAGTTGCATGGTGATCGCGCATTTGCGGATGATCACGCCACCGTGGGTGGTATTGCACGATTCGAAGGGCGTCCGGTGATGATTATTGGTCATCAAAAAGGTCGCGATACTAAAGAAAACATTCGACGTAACTTCGGTATGCCTCGTCCAGAGGGTTACCGTAAAGCCTTGCGTCTACTGCGTTTAGCAGAAAAATTCCATTTGCCTGTGCTGACTTTTATCGATACTGCGGGTGCTTACCCTGGGATCGGTGCTGAAGAGCGCGGACAAAGTGAGGCTATTGCTCGCAACCTGTTTGAAATGTCTAAGCTTAAAACGCCAATCATTGTCACGGTAGTGGGTGAGGGTGGTTCTGGTGGTGCCTTGGCTATTGGCGTCGGCGATGTGGTGATGATGTTGCAGTACGCAACCTATTCGGTTATCTCGCCAGAAGGTTGTGCCTCCATTTTATGGAAAAGTGCTGATAAAGCGGCAGAAGCAGCAGAAGCCATGGGGATTACCTCAGAAAAACTGCACGACTTGGGCTTGATTGATCGCATTATTCCAGAACCTTTGGGTGGTGCACATCGTAATTATCAGGAAACGATCGCCAGTATGCGCGAAGCGATTGCGAGCAGTTTGCGTGAAGTGGGGGCGTTAAGTACTCAGCAATTATTGGATCGTCGCTACCAGCGGTTGATGAGTTACGGTCAGTTTGAAACATGATCTGCTAACCGTTGTTGATTCGCTGACTTCCGTTCTGGAGCAGCGTAAATTCCTACTGGCCTACAGTGGCGGCTTGGATTCGCATGTTTTATTGCATGTTGTGAGTCGCCTGCCGGATATTGAGTTGCGAGCTGTGCATATTGATCACGGTTTGCAAGATGCGTCTCCTTGGTGGGGGCGTCATTGTCGTGATATCTGTAATGACCTTGGCGTTCCGCTGGAGCGTATTTCCCTGCATTTGGCGGTTCCTGAGGGGCAAAGTGTTGAAGCTTATGCCCGCGAAAAGCGCTATCAGGCGTTTAAAGACCAGTTGCAGCCGGGTGAAGTGCTGCTAACTGCTCACCATCAGAATGATCAAGCCGAAACCTTATTGATACAGTTGCTGCGTGGTGCAGGTGGGGCGGGTTTGTCTGCCATGCCAATGATTGCGCCATTTGCGTTGGGTCATCACATGCGCCCATTGCTTAACTGTTCCAGAGTGCAGCTAGAGGCCTACGCAGATGAGTATCAGCTCAGCTTTGTAGAAGATAGCAGTAATGCCGATCTGCGTTACGACCGTAACTATCTGCGACATCAAATTTTACCGCAGCTGGCTGAGCGTTGGCCTGGTTGTTATGGCACATTATCCCGAGCGGCGTTTATTCAAGGCGAAACTCAGCAATTACTCGATAGCTATGTGGCTCAGGATGCGCTGCAGCAGGTTGGTTCTGTTGCGGGTACGTTATCGGTCGCGGCGTTACTGGATTGCGAGCCTGCTCGGCGTCGGGCGATTCTGCGTTATTGGCTGATCAGTTCAGGGTTTAAAGCGCCATCGGCTAAAAAGCTTCAGCATATTATCTCGGATGTGTTGTATGCGGCTGAGGATGCGTCGCCCTGCGTGCACTGGGCGGATGTTGAGGTTAGGCGTTATCGCGATGATTTGTATGTGATGAATGCGTTGTCTGAACACGACCCGATGCAAACGTTTAGCTGGGATCTAACCGAAGATCTATTTATTGCTTCGCTAGGTTTGTTGCTGCGAGCAGATCAGTTGGGTGCGTGGGGTGATAAGTTACGCGCTGATGAAGCCGTGCTTAGTTTGCGCTTCCGTCAAGGTGGTGAGGTGATGAGGCCGCCAGAAAAAGAGCATTCGATAAGCTTGAAGCATATTTTTCAGCAATTTGCCGTACCACCTTGGCTGCGTGAGCGAATTCCGCTGGTATTTTTAGGCGATCAGCTGATTATGGTCTACGGCGTTTGCCAGATTGACCCAGCCAGCTGGGAGCGCTAACAAGACGGTGTTAGTCTAAAAATTAGCACTTACTGAAAAGCAAGTAGTTGGCTTTCATCTAGCTCCTTGCTATCGACTTTCAGGTAGGCAACACCCTCATCAATGGCGATCGCCACCTCTTTAATTCCTGGTACTTCATACAATGCCAACGTTGTGGATTTACTGTCGTTCAACATGCTTGGGTTAAGTTTTAGTAGCCGGCTTTTATAAAACCGTGGCGTTGGTAGTGACACGATTAGCGTTAGCCAAACCAGTGCGGCTGCGGCTCCAAATAACAACACCATGCTGCGGCTGCCTTGGTCTAGCAGTAATCCACCAATGATTCCGCCAGCAAAGATCCCCATAAATTGCGAGGTGCTAAAAATACCCATTGCCGTGCCCTTGGTGTTTACGCCAGAGTATTTGGCGACTAGGGATGGCTGTACGGCTTCCAGGAAGTTAAAGCTAACAAAGAAGGCTAAAAACCACAGTACCAAGCTCCAGTTAACCTGCATGCTTAGCGACATTAGCAGTTGTGCAAGTACTAGCAAGCCAACGCTGCCGACGAGTAACAGTTTTATTTTCTGGTATTTCTCCGCAAAAATAATCAATGGAACCGCAGCAATAAAAGATAGAGCGAATACTGGTAGGTAGATTTTCCAGTGCTCGGCATTACTCATTCCCAGTTGATCGCGAAAGATCAGTGGCAATACTGTGAAATTAGCGGTCATGATCATGTGCAGGATAAAGACGCCTGCATTCATGCGTAGCAATGTTGAGTTTTTTAAGGCGGGTAGGATGTAGTCGCCCATAACGCCTGCATCGCGGTGGTGGAAAAGGCGTTTTGGCGTAGGAACAACAAAAGCAACTAACAAAATACCAACGACAGCTAATATAGCGGTAATCCAGAAAATACCTGAAATGCCATACCATTGGTTAATTAGCGGGCCAACGACCATTGCGACGGCAAACGCCACGCCAATTGTCATTCCAATCCCGGCCATAACCTTGGCTCGGTTGTTTTCTTCAGTTAAATCAGCAGCCAACGCCATCGTAGCGGCGGCAATAGCTCCCATGCCTTGAATAGCCCTTCCGATAATAATGCTATAGATGCTGTCGGATAGCGCAGCAATCACGCTACCAATCGCAAATACAACTAAGCCGCCGATGATGATCTGCTTGCGCCCGAAGCGGTCGGATAGAAGTCCTAAGGGGATCTGGAAGCTGGCCTGAGTCAGGCCGTAGATCCCAATGGCTAAGCCGATCAGGAAGGGTGTGGCATGTTCAAAGTGCTCTGCGTACAGCGGTAGCACGGGCAGAATCATGAACAATCCCAGCATGCGAACCGCGTAGACTGCGGCCAGAGATAAAGCGGTGCGTTGTTCAAGTTTATTCATGAGGGGTACTAACAAGGTTGTCAGGAGTTTAGCAAGTCGGCATATTAGCAGATAATTTTTCGAAATCAGAATATCCCACAGTGAAAAAAATCAGTTTGCGCGGGGCTCGTACCCACAACCTTAAGAATATCGACCTCGATTTACCTCGGGATAAATTAATTGTGATTACTGGCTTGTCTGGTTCCGGTAAGTCATCACTGGCGTTTGATACCATTTTCGCCGAGGGTCAGCGGCGTTATGTCGAGTCCTTGTCATCGTATGCAAGGCAGTTTTTGTCGATGATGGAAAAGCCGGATTTGGATCATATTGAAGGCTTATCGCCAGCAATTTCCATTGAGCAGAAGACAACTTCTCATAACCCAAGGTCTACGGTAGGAACGGTTACCGAGATTTATGACTACTTGCGCCTGTTGTATGCGCGAGCAGGGCAGCCGCGTTGCCCCGAGCATGGGCAGGCGCTTGAGGCGCAAACGGTGACTCAGATGGTTGATGCGGTCATGGCATTGCCGGAAGGCTCTAAGATTATGCTGCTGGCACCAGTGGTGCGTAATCGTAAGGGTGAGTACGTCAAACTGCTTGAAGAAATGCGAGCGCAGGGCTTCTTGCGGGCCAGAATTAATGGCGAGGTTTATGAATTAGATCAGACGCCAGAGCTTGAGTTGCGTAAGAAGCATACTATCGAAGTGGTGGTAGATCGTCTTAAAGTGCGTGAAGGCTTGCAATTGCGACTATCTGAATCATTTGAGACGGCCTTGCGCCTGGCGGATGGTTTGGCGAGTGTGGTGCCGATGGAGGGTGAGTCGGGTACGCAGCTATTGTTCTCGGCTAATTATGCCTGTCCGCATTGTGGTTATACTTTGTCTGAGCTTGAGCCGCGTCTATTTTCATTCAATAGCCCTAGTGGTGCCTGTCCGACCTGTGATGGCTTGGGCGTGCATCAGGCGTTTGATGAAACTCGTGTGGTGACCAAGCCGGATTTAAGTTTGGCGAATGGTGCGGTGCGTGGCTGGGATCGCCGCAATGCTTATTATTTTCATCTGATTGATTCGCTATCAGAGGCTTACGGCTTTGATGTTGAAACACCGTATCAGGATTTGCCGAAAAATGTGCGCAACGTACTGATGCAGGGTAGTGGGCGTAAGCCGATTCAATTTACCTATGTGGGCCAAAAAGGTCAGGTTTATCAGAAGACGCATCCTTTTGAAGGGATTCTGAATAATCTGGAGCGTCGCTATCGAGATACGGATTCGAATAGTGTTCGTGAAGAGTTGATGAAGTACCTGTCGACACGCGCTTGCCCGAGTTGTCATGGTGCGCGCTTGAATGAAGCAGCGCGTAATGTCTTCGTAGATGATAAGAATCTCTCGGAAATCACGGAGTGGGCGATTGGCGATACGCTACAGTTTTTTACCGATCTAGACTTGCCGGGTAAGCAAGGGCAGATTGCCGATAAAATTCTGCGTGAAATTCGTTTGCGCTTAGAGTTTCTGGTGAATGTGGGTCTGGATTACTTGTCAATTAGCCGGAGTGCTGACTCGTTGTCGGGTGGTGAGTCGCAGCGTATTCGTTTGGCGTCGCAAATTGGTGCAGGCTTGGTGGGCGTCATGTACGTGTTGGATGAGCCTTCGATCGGTTTGCATCAGCGGGATAATGATCGCCTGCTAAAAACACTGATTCATTTGCGTGACCTCGGAAATACCGTAATCGTCGTAGAGCATGATGAGGATGCCATTCGTTTGGCGGATTATGTGGTCGATATTGGTCCGGGGGCCGGTGAGCATGGTGGGCAAATTACCGCTCAAGGTACGCCAGAAGAGGTGATGGCTGTTGAGGAGTCCTGTACCGGGCAATTCTTATCCGGCAAGCGTTCAATCGCAGTGCCTGAAAAACGGGTGAAGGTTGATCCCGAAAAAATGCTGCGACTGATTGGTGCTAATGGTAACAATTTGCAGAATGTGACAGCAGAGATTCCGGTTGGGTTAATGACTTGTATCACGGGGGTCTCCGGTTCCGGTAAGTCCACGCTGATTAATGCAACCCTTTATCCAAATATTGCTAAGTTTCTCCATGGCTCTGATGTGAATGCGTCGCCCGTGGATAAGATCGAGGGTTTGGAATTTTTCGATAAGGTTGTGGATATCAATCAAAGTCCGATTGGTCGTACTCCGCGCTCTAACCCAGCAACGTATACGGGGGTGTTTACGCCGATCCGTGAATTGTTTGCTGCTACCCAAGAAGCACGTTCCCGAGGGTATACGCCTGGGCGCTTTAGTTTTAACGTGAAGGGTGGGCGCTGTGAGGCTTGTAGCGGCGATGGTGTGATTAAGGTGGAGATGCACTTCCTGCCGGATGTTTACGTGCCGTGTGATGTCTGTGAGAGCAAGCGATATAACCGCGAGACGCTCGATGTGCACTATAAAGGCAAAAGCATTAACGAAGTGCTGAATATGACGGTTGAAGAGGCGGTCGTGTTCTTCAGTGCAATTCCGGGGATTTACAATAAACTGGCCACATTAATGGATGTTGGTTTGTCGTATATCACCTTGGGGCAGAATGCGACGACCTTGTCTGGTGGTGAGGCGCAGCGCGTTAAGCTAGCAAAAGAATTATCTAAGCGCGGAACGGGTAAGACGATCTATATTCTGGATGAGCCAACGACGGGTTTGCATTTTCATGATGTGGATGTGCTGCTCAAAGTGTTGCATCGCTTACGAGATGAGGGTAATACCATTGTGATTATCGAGCATAATCTGGATGTGATTAAAACGGCAGACTGGGTCATTGATTTGGGGCCGGAAGGTGGCAACCGTGGCGGTAAGGTGATTGCGACGGGTACGCCTGAGCAAGTAGCGAAGAAGAAAGGTTCGTATACGGGGCAATATCTGAAGCCGATGTTGGTCAAAGCGAAGTAGGTGACAGCGCCCTGTAACTAGCAGGGCGTTTTGTTTGCAAGCGATGGCAGGATTTTTATTTTATAAGCTCAAAGTAGGTAAAAATAGCTACTGGGTCGCGTAGTCTGTTGATGGTATTGATAATTTTAGTTGCTGGCTAAGTCTTTGTGGTTTGCCGTAGCTGTTTTATTTGAATTAAGTTTGAAGAAAATTAAAATAAAGTGTTGACAGATGTCGAGTGGTCAGACAAAATGCGGCGCTCATTTGGAGGGATTCCCGAGCGGCCAAAGGGGGCAGACTGTAAATCTGTTGCGAAAGCTTCGGAGGTTCGAATCCTCCTCCCTCCACCAAATGTTGATCGAAAAGATTTGTAGCTCGATAGTTGCAGGTCTTTTTGTTTTTCAGGCTTGTGGTAGTTGCCATAGGTTAAGGCGGGTGTAGTTTAATGGTAAAACTTCAGCCTTCCAAGCTGACTACGTGGGTTCGATTCCCATCACCCGCTCCATTGCCTTAGGTTTGTGGTACGGCTGAGTTAAATTGTACGGTAGGCCCATATAGCTCAGCTCGGTAGAGCGCATCCTTGGTAAGGATGAGGTCACCGGTTCAAATCCGGTTATGGGCTCCATATTTATATCGTTTATTAAATCTCTACAAGGTGTTGCGAGATGTCTAAAGAAACTTTTGTACGTTCGAAGCCGCACGTTAACGTCGGCACAATTGGTCACGTTGACCATGGTAAAACCACGCTGACCGCAGCACTGACTAAGGTCATGGCAGAGAAGATGGGT
>Ga0193958_1000209_pt1 | contig 25010 bp, 26 predicted proteins | sample FB_1_MG_FD_140320 | JGI IMG/M metagenome (GOLD analysis project Ga0193958, IMG submission 140320) | Microbial mat bacterial communities from the Broadkill River, Lewes, Delaware, United States - FB_1_MG | ecosystem: Environmental > Aquatic > Freshwater > River > Microbial mats | place: USA... | reverse complement strand
CTCTCTTGGACGCGTTGCGTCCTCTTCTTTGAGCTGCCTCTATGCTAAAAAATATGGGCAGGTTCATGACGCAACGCGTCAGGGAAGGCATTCCCGCGTAAGAACACGCGGGAACGAGAGGGGGAAATATAAGGTACCGTGACGCAGCTATTCCACCCTACGGATCACTCATACTTTCCTTGTTAAAACGTGGTGTATGAGAACCAGATAATCCTTAACTTAATGGCAGTGATATGTTGCGTGGGTAGAACGCAAGAACCTCTACATACTTAAAAAGGCAAGACTAAACTATTATCTAATGCTAGAAATTGGCTTTTGAATTGGGCTTGGATTGCTTGTAATGCTGCGTCATGATCAGCCTCAAAACGTAATACAAGGCAAGGGGTGGTATTAGAGGGGCGTACCAATCCCCAGCCTTCTTTAAATTCCACTCGCAAGCCATCCAAGGTGTGGCACTCAGCATCAGGAAAAGAGAAGGAGGCGCGTATTTTATCCATTAATACAAATTGCTCACCGTATTCATTTAACTCTAGTTTTAATTCTGGGGTATTCACTGCATTAGGTAAGCGGGCAAAAATTTCCGCCGCGCTGTCTTGCTGTTGAGATAAAATTTCAATCAAACGTGCTGCGGTATATAAACCATCATCAAAACCATACCAACGTTCTTTAAAGAAGATATGCCCGCTCATTTCTCCCGCTAACAAAGCCTTATCATCGCTTTGTAATTTGGCTTTCATAAAAGAATGCCCTGTTTTCCACATTACAGGCACCCCACCCGCCTGTTGAATTTCAGTGGCTAAATGGCGGCTACATTTCACATCATAAATACAATGTGCGCCTTGGTGGCGTTGTAAAATATCGCGTGCATACAGCATCATTTGTCGATCAGCCCAAATGATTTCCCCTGTATTATCGACTACACCTAACCGATCCCCGTCACCATCAAAGGCTAAACCAATATCCGCATTTTGTTCTATTACGGTTTTTTGTAAATCAACGAGGTTAGCGGGCACACTGGGGTCAGGATGATGATTCGGGAAATGTCCATCAATTTCACAATATAACGGCGTAACCTGACAGCCCAATTCTGTTAATAATTGTGGAGCAAGCTCTCCTGCCACACCATTGCCACAATCCACTACAGCATGTAAACCACGTTTGATTTTACTATCACCAATAATTTGTGCTTTATAAGCGGCTTGTACATCTTGCTGTGATAATTGCCCTGACCCTGTGACAAAGTTTTTCTTTTCAATTCGTTGGGCTAAATCCTGAATAGCCTCCCCTGCCAGTGTTTGCTTGGCTAATACAATTTTAAAGCCGTTGTAGTTAGCGGGGTTATGGCTGCCTGTGACCATCACGCCGCTGTGGGTGTTTAAATGATGGGTGGCAAAATAAAGTACAGGTGTTGGTACACGTCCGACATCAATCACATCACAACCTGTACTTAGAATACCATTGATTAATGCTTGGCTGAGTTCTGCCCCTGATAAACGCCCATCCCGTCCTACTGCAATTTGGGTTTGTTGCCGCGATCGTGCTTCGCTGCCGATGGCTTTACCGAGTTGATAGACAATGTCAACCGTCAGATCTTCTCCAACAATACCGCGTATATCATATGCACGAAAAATAGACACCTGAATATTCCTTTTGTCAGTTAAGTTTTGGAACTATTATCAGTGAGGTGTATCGCATATGCCAGTATTTCTCAGGAATATAAAAATACAAAAGTGGTAATAGTGTAGTGTACTCCACTATTTCCAAAGCATATTCTCTTTACAAATTGAAGTTACACACTCATCAGAAAATAATGGTATCCATAAAACCATAGCGGCGTTGCGTCACTGCCATTAAGTTAAGGGTTGTCTAGTTCTTATGCACCACGTTTTAACAAGGAAAGTGATCCGTAGGGTGGCAATAGCTGCGCCACTGACCCTTCTATTTTAAGGTGAAAATTCACGCAGCGTATTCCACCTTTTTAAGATTAAGGCTCGTAATCTAAGGCATTCCTTGAAAATGGTGGAATACGCTGCGCTATTGCCACCCTACAAAAAATTAGACATTAAGCAAGTACTACTAATCCTTAACTTAATGGCAGTGACGCTCTGCGTTGTAATGCAGTCTTGGACGCTCCGCGTCCTCTTCTTGAACTTATACTGTGGTACTTTAAGTAAGATGACGTAGAGCATCAAGGACGGGGTTCCAACGCGGAGCGTGTGGAACCAGATAAACCATTAACTCACTGGCAGTGATGCTCTGCATTGTAACGAGGGGGATATTGCTTTTAAGCCTTAATTTAATGGTAGTACGGCGTTGCATGCAAGGTAGCTTGATATAAATAGGGTTAAAAACTAATTTGATTCACACTGGTAATTGCAAGCATCACCCCTGTGATCACCACGCCAATCACGCCCCCAATTAATAAAATAGCAATCGGCTCAATTAACAATAAAAAGCGTTTCATCCGTGTGCGCCCACTTTCCTCTAGTAATTTAGCTAAAGAATGCATCATGCGTGGTAGCTCTCCTGCACGTTCTCCTGCACTGATTAAATTATGTCCTGTCGCATTTAATGCATCATTTTCTTGTAAAGCTTGAGATAAAGGCACACCACCCCGCACTGCTTTACTGACTTGTTGTAAACGGGCTTGTAAAGAGGGAATACTCATCCCCTCACTCGCAAGTTCTAAGGCACGTAATAAAGACACTTTATTTTCTAATAAAGTTGCCATCATGGATGACCAGCGCGCCGTTTCTGATTCCACTAACCACACGCCAATAATAGGTGTACGGCTGAGCATATCACGAAATTTTCGCTTAAATCCTGCTTGTTTAAAAATTAAAATTAACAGGGTGACAATAATGACGATGATACCAATCACCCACTCCACATGATTATTTAAAAACATGCCTGAATTTAATACTGCTTTAGCTAAAAAAGGCATATCAGCAGCGGCTTTATTTTTTAAAATACTGGCAAAACGTGGTACTACCACAATAAAAATTAATAAAATTGCTGAAATACCCGAAACAATTAAAATAGAAGGGTAGATCATGGCATTACGCATTTCTGTTTTAATGGTGTGATCATATTCCAGCTGCTTCACTCCATCACGCAAGGCTTCTGCGACTTTTCCTGTTAACTCCCCTGCTTCTAATAATTGATACATATACCAAGGTAGATCTAAATTTGTTTCTTTTAAAGCGACGGAAAAAGTTGCCCCATGACGTAATTGAGAAGCAACTTGTGCAAAATTTTCAACTAATGCAGGGTGATGAGAAGATTGTGCTAAAGATTCCACCGCTTCAATGAGACTCACACCTGACTCTAATAGTGTGGTTAACTCATGCAAAACAACAATCACATCACGCTGCTTTGGTTTACCTGCTTTTTTAGCGGCTGACTTTTCTTTTTTATCAATCGTTTGCGTTAAGGTTAGTACGGTTAAATCTCGTTTTTTTAACTCACGGGCAGCTTCCCGTTCTGTGTCAGCAGTAATAAAACCGCTGACCTCTTGAGCTTGCTGATCAAGGGCTTGATATTTATAACGCATAAGTGAATCAGTGTGTTATCAGTGGAGTAAACAGAAGTGAAGAAAACAAAATTTCTAACCTAAACCAATATGTTAACATCATTAGATTGATTTTTTATTTATTTTCATTCATTTGATTAAGGGGAACTATGTTAAGCGTTCTTTTAACTCATAAACGTAGCATTTTTGCTTTTATTTTTTTGGCTTGTGCAGCATTACTCTCTACTGCCTATTATATGGAATATGTACAAGGACTGGATCCTTGTCCTCTGTGTATGGCACAGCGGTTAGTATTTATGGCATTGGCTATCACCGCACTAATTGGTTTAGTACATGGGAGTACAGGATTAGCAAATAAAATCTATGCCAGTGTACTCACCCTTTTTGCATTGGGGGGAGCGGCTATTGCTACTCGTCAAGTATGGTTACAAAGTTTACCAGCAGATCAAGTACCTGCTTGTGGGCCGGGATTTGATTACATCATGGGGGCATTTCCACTTTTAAAAGCAGTGGAAACCTTATGGAAAGGTTCAGGCTCATGTGCGGAAGTGGTATGGCAATTTTTAGGCTTATCCATTGCAGGCTGGGCACTGGTTTGGTTTGTTGGCTTTGCCTTATTAGGCATTTATCAAGCCCTGCGTAAATTCCCGAAAGTAAGCTAAAATTAAAGGTGCGTTTTACGCACCTTTTTTATCATAATTTGAATACACACATGCCTGCTTTTTTAGCCTTTGCCTTTTTACTCCCCCTTTTTCCCACGCCCTGAAAAAACAAACAAAGAGTAAACTATTTGCATACAAATTGATGCAATTTGTTACACTAGGTGTTTCACATGTGCAACAGCCCTATCTTTTTTTCTTTTTTATTCCATAATTAGTAAAGACTGGTAATTCCGTGGATTGCCTTGTGTTTTGGCTTAAAAATAGGCATCGGTCTATTTTTTGCTGTTTGAAAGTACAAATAAAATATAAATACGACGTTTAATAGTTAAAAAACACCGCTTAATACCAAGAGATAAGGAGGCAGTTCCGTGCAAAAATCATTGCATATCGACCCCCAAAAATGTACAGGTTGCTTACAATGCGAGATGGCCTGTTCGTACGAAAATGAAGGTGTATTTAATCCTTCTAAGTCCCGTATTAAAGTTTTTAATTTCCACCATGAGGGGCAATTTGTCCCTTATTCCTGTACGCAGTGTGCGGAAGCGTGGTGTTTACATGCTTGCCCTGTTGATGCTATCCAGATCAATAAAGAAACAGGTGCAAAAGAAGTTCATGATTCTATTTGTGTAGGCTGTAAAGTCTGTACGATTTCCTGCCCATTTGGTACCGTGAATTACAATCAAGCCACAGGTAAAGTGGTGAAGTGTGATTTATGTGGGGGTGACCCTGCCTGTGCAAAAGCATGCCCAACTGGCGCGATTACTTATATCGATGCAGATTGGACAGGTTTGGATAAGATGCGCTCTTGGGCATCTAAAACAGCTAATCAATCTAGCACAGACTAACAGGAGATATCGCACATGGCTTGGCATAAAAAAGTTTTACGCGTCAACCTGACAGAAGGGACAACTTCCGTTGAACCACTGAATATGGAATGGGCAAATGAATATTTAGGGCAACGTGGTTTAGCCTCTAAATACCTTGTAGAAGAAATTGATCCTAAGGTGGATGCATTATCCGCTGATAATAAAATGATCATGACTACAGGGCCATTAACAGGAACAATGGCAGCAACAGGTGGACGTTACGCTGTTGTCACAAAAAGCCCATTAACAGGCACTATTGCTTGTTCTAACTCTGGTGGGTTTATTGGTGCTGAGATGCGTAATGCAGGCTGGGATATGGTGATTTTTGAAGGAAAATCTCCTAAACCTGTCTATTTATACATTGAAAATGATAAAGTTGAATTACTGCCTGCAGATGAGCTTTGGGGCAAAACAGTCTGGGAAGCAGATGAAATCATCCACAAAATTCATCAAGATCCATTAATTCGTACAGCAATTATTGGTCGCCCTGGGGAGCAACTCGCTTTATTTGCAGGGATTGTGAATGATTTACATCGTGCTGCAGGGCGTTCAGGTGTTGGGGCGGTAATGGGCTCTAAAAACCTGAAAGCTGTTGCTATCCGTGGGACAGTCGGTGTAGGCAATATTCGTGACCCTCAAGCTTTCATGGCAGCAACACAGGCCGCGAAAAAAGTCTTACATGAGAACCCTGTTACAGGCGCAGGTTTACCTAAATATGGTACCCAAGTCTTAATGAATGTCATTAATGAAATGGGGGCGATGCCAACACGTAACTGGCGTGAAGTACAGTTTGAAGGCTCTGGTAAAATTTCAGGCGAGGCGATGCATGAGCCGCGTAGCAGTGATAATAAACCTAACTTAACCACTAATGCAGCCTGTTTTGGGTGTACGATTGCTTGTGGTCGTATTTCTACCATTGATAAAGAACACTACAGTATTCAAAACAAACCACAATACTGGGGTGCATCAGGTGGATTAGAATATGAAGCAGCATGGGCATTAGGCTCTGATACAGGTGTGGACGATTTAGATGCCTTAACTTATGTAAACTTCCTCTGTAATGAAGATGGATTTGACCCTATTTCCTTTGGTGCAACCGTTGCCGCAGCAATGGAAATGTTTGAAGAAGGTGTGATCACAACAGAGCACACAGGGGGGGTAGAGTTAAAATTTGGTTCTGCTGAAGCCTTAACTAAAATCACTGAAATGATGTGTACAGGTGAAGGGTTTGGTAAAGATATCGGTTTAGGGTCTAAGCGTTTATGTGAAAAATATGGTCGCCCTGAATTATCTATGACGGTAAAAGGACAAGAATTCCCAGCATATGATGCACGGGGTATTCAAGGTATTGGTTTAGCTTACGCAACCAGTAACCGTGGTGCTTGTCATTTACGTGCTTATACCATTGCATCAGAAGTATTAGGTATTCCTGTTAAAACAGATCCTTTAGTAACAGAAGGTAAAGCAGAGTTAACTAAAGCCTTCCAAGATGCAACAGCCGTTGTAGACTCCACTGGTTTATGTGTTTTCACTACTTTTGCATGGACACTAGAAGACATCCAACCACAAGTGGCAGCTGCTTGTGAAGGGGATTGGTCTTTAGATAAGTTATTACACATGGGTGAGCGCATTTGGAATCTAGAACGTGAGTTTAACCTTGCTTCTGGCTTAACAGGTAAAGATGACAACTTACCGCCTCGTTTATTAAAAGAAGCCGCGCAAACAGGACCTGCAAAAGGTAAAGTTAATGAATTAGACAAAATGCTACCTGAATACTACAGCATTCGTGGCTGGTCAACAGACGGTGTCCCAACGGAAGAAACTAAAAACCGTTTAGGTCTCTAATTTAGTTACCTTTCCTTTTTAATTTCATAATTGCCCTATGAGTGATGCGATTCATGGGGCTGTTGTGCTTCATTCAGAACAGTGTAAGGAATGCGCCATGCATCACGTTATTATTGGTACAGGCCCTGCGGGCATCATTGCAGCGGAAACATTACGAAAATACGATCCACACAATGATATTACTGTCATTGGTGATGAACCTGAGCCACCTTATTCACGGATGGCAATCCCTTATTTTTTACATAATAAAATTGATGAAACAGGCACCCATTTACGTAAGCGTGATCAGCACTATGATCAACTTGCTATCCAACTTTTAAATCAGCGTGTCTTAAAAGTTAACCCAAATGACAAAACTTTAAGCCTGAATAATTCCACCGTACACAGTTATAACTCTTTAATTGTTGCCACAGGATCACGTCCTATTTTACCGCCTATTGAAGGCATGGATTTACCAGGAGTACATAACTGCTGGACATTAAAAGACGCACGCAGTATTGCCGCCTTAGCACAACCTAACTCACGGGTTTTATTAATTGGGGCAGGGTTTATCGGCTGTATTGTTTTAGAAGCTTTAGCTTTACGTGGTGTTGAGTTAACCGTGGTTGAAATGGGTGATCGTATGGTACCGCGTATGATGAACCAAGAAGCGGGTAACCTGATTAAAACATGGTGTGTTAATAAAGGTATTAACGTCCACACGTCTACAGGTGTCACCTCTGTACAACGTGATGATGACTTAGAGCATCCTTTGATTGTGAATTTAAATTCAGGGGAAAAATTAGAAGTTGATTTAGTGATTTCCGCCGCAGGTGTGCGTTCTAATACTGAATTTTTACAAAGTAGTGGTATTGAAACCGATCAAGGTATTTTAGTTGATCATCATTTAAAAACTAATTTTGATGGCATTTATGCCGCAGGAGATGTGGCACAAGGGCGTGATTTTTCTACAGGATCATACCAAGTTCATGCTATCCAACCTACTGCCAGTGAACACGGACGTATTTCAGCGATGAATATTGCTGGGGATACACATTATTACCGTGGTAGTTTCAACATGAACGTATTAGATACCTTAGGATTAATTTCATCCTCCTTTGGTTTATGGATGGGCGTTGAAAATGGGGATCGTGTCACCTTATTTGAACCTGATCGCTTCCGTTACCTGAATTTAGAGTTTGAAGGGGATGTCATGGTTGGCGCGACCAGTGTTGGTTTAACGCAGCATGTTGGGGTTTTACGGGGTTTAATCCAAAATCGCTTTAAATTAGGTGTATGGAAAGATCGACTTATACGTGATCCAAGTCGTATTATGGAAGCTTACTTGGCTAAGACCCAACTTGGCCATCACCGATAATACCTTATTCTTGACACGAGGTAAGCAATGACGATCACGCTTAAGCTATATGCTACATTGGGGGAATACCTCCCCCTAGAGGTGAAAAAAAATCAAATGAATTTGGACATTTCCCCCACAACCAATGTCCAAACAGTGATTGAGCAACTTCAGATCCCCAATGAGCTTGCTCACCTTGTATTAGTTAATGGGGTATATATTGCGCCTGAAGATCGTGCTGCAACTATATTAAATGATCAAGATGTACTGGCTATCTGGCCACCTGTTGCAGGGGGGTAGTGCATTCTCTATTCCCATATGTTCTAATGTGGGAATAGAATCCTTCCTTTATTAACAAATCTTTTTCGTAATATTTCAATGAATACAGCAACAAAAATTTTATTGGTTACAGGCGGAAGCCGTGGCATTGGTGCAGCTACAGCTAGCTTGGCAGCCGAGCAAGGCTATGCAGTGTGTGTAAATTATTTACACAATAAAGAACCTGCGGATGTTTTGGTTGAGAGTATTAAAGAACAAGGTGGGCAAGCGATTGCTGTACAAGCTGATGTGGGTGTAGAAGCTGAGGTGATACAGTTATTTGAGACTGTTGATAAACAATTAGGACACATTACCGCATTGGTAAATAATGCAGGAATTTTAGATCAACAAACACGTTTGGAAGACATGAGTGTGGAACGTTGGCAAAAAGTACTGACCACGAATGTCATTGGTAGTTTTTTATGTGCACGAGAAGCAGTAAAGCGAATGTCTATTCAGCGTGGGGGCGCAGGTGGGGCGATTGTTAACCTCTCCTCTACCGCAGCACGTTTAGGTGCACCAAATGAGTATGTCGATTATGCAGCCTCTAAAGGGGCAGTGGAAAGTATGACCATTGGCTTAGCTAAAGAAGTGGCAGCAGAAGGGATTCGTGTTAATGCTGTTCGCCCTGGAATTATTGATACAGATATTCATACCAGTGGTGGAGAGCCTAACCGAGTACAGCGGGTAAAAAGCACCATTCCGATGTTGCGCGGCGGAGAAGCCAGTGAAGTAGCGCAGGCAATTTTATGGTTATTATCTGAACAAGCTGCCTATACAACAGGAAGTTTTTTAGATATAGCAGGAGGACGCTAAGATCAAATGTGATAGACAGGAAATATTAGAGAGAATATGGTGGGTCGTGAAGGATTCGAACCTTCGACCAATGGATTAAAAGTCCACTGCTCTACCAACTGAGCTAACGACCCAAATCGGGAAAAAAGATAAAACTATCTTTCTTTTAAAGGTATTTTAAATATATGGTGGGTCGTGAAGGATTCGAACCTTCGACCAATGGATTAAAAGTCCACTGCTCTACCAACTGAGCTAACGACCCAAATCAGGGAAAAGATAAAACTATCTTTTAGAGGTATTTTAAATTGTGGTGGGTCGTGAAGGATTCGAACCTTCGACCAATGGATTAAAAGTCCACTGCTCTACCAACTGAGCTAACGACCCGAAAGACACGTATTATAACGCCTTTTTGGCTCTATGCAAGTTTTTTTTAATTTTTTTTTAGTATGCCATTTACTGCTTTGATTTTAAAAAACTTATCATGTTGTTGTACAACACTCATGTTGAGGATTTGTAATCCATTCACTCCATGATCCACTGTATAATTTACTGCCTGTAAGCCCGATGGATTCCATAGCTAAAATATTGTGGCAAGCGGTGACCCCTGAACCACACATGTGGATCACTTGCTGGGGATTTTCTGCATAGGCAGCAAAACGTTGTCGTAATACCTCATCACTTAAAAATAAGCTGTGTTGATCCATATTTTCGGTAAAGGGTTTATTTATCGCGCCGCTGATATGTCCTGCAATCGGATCGATGGTTTCATTTTGACCTTGAAAGCGATCAGCTGCGCGTGCATCGATTAGGCTAAATCCTTGTTCTTGGTAGTCTTCAACCGTATCCACTTCCACATGCAAATGGTTTTGAATCTGTGGGGTAAAATCACCATTTCTTTTTTCTGGAATAAGTGCTGTTGTGGGCAGTGCCAAGGCTTCCCACACAGTCCACCCCCCATCGAGTACAGCGACTTTATCATGTCCTAACCAACGCAATAACCACCATAAACGTGCAGATATACCGCCACCCATATCATCATAGACAACTACTTGTGTCTCTGTATTGATACCACAGTGTGCTAATTTCTCACTCAGTTGAGCAGGATCAGGTAGAGGATGTCGCCCAGTTTTTGCTGTTTTAGGTGAGGATAAATCATTATCTAAATCAAAATAGTAAGCGGTTGGAATATGCGCTTGTTGATAGGCAAGTTGCCCAGCTGTGACATCTATAAGATTAAAGCGACAATCAATAATAACGAGGTTTTCATTACTAATGGGATCATAACTTTGAAGCTGTTGAGCTGAAATTAATGTTTTAAAATAGTCCATATAGTGTATTTACCTCAGTTCACTTAAAAGCTGGGAGATTGTATGTTTTGCTTGCCCAAGATAGTTACCCCCAAATAAGTTTAAATGGTTAAGGATATGGTAAAGGTTATAAAGCGGTTTACGTGCAAGGTAACCAGCATCTAATTCCCACACATCGTTATAGGTGGCATAAAATTGTTTATCAAAACCCCCAAATAACTCTGTCAGAGCAATATCTGTTTCTCGATCACCATAATATACAGCAGGATCAAAAATAATGGGCTGCCCTTTGATATCTACAGCAAAATTACCTGACCATAAATCACCATGTAATAAAGAAGGTAAAGGGGTGTAATTAGAAAAAAAGTGATGCACACCTTCAAGCAAGCGATGCCCCTTGTCTTGCAAATCATCCGTGTAACCGTGATGTGCAGCAAGCTGTAATTGAAACCCTAGGCGTTGTTGACACCAGAATTTGACCCAGTCATCGGTGAGATCATTCTTTTGCAATGTTGTGCCAATACGATTATTCCTAAACCAACCAAAATACTGTTGGGTGACTTGATGTAATACAGCTAGTTGTTGTCCTAATAAGGCATGACTGGGGTGAGTATCTGTATGACTAGCACAATATTCTGTGACTAAATAAGCATATTCCCCTGTACTACCATAGCAAACAGGCAAGGGGATTTTTATTACAGCAGGTTGAGAGAGTTCTGCTAAGCCTGCGGCCTCTGCGGTAAACATATCATGGTGTTCAGCTTGGTTAAGTTTGACAAAATACTGTTGCCCAGCCCCTTCTACTCGAAAAGCCTCATTAATACAGCCCCCTGTAATACTATAGGTATGCTCAATGGCAAATTTTTTATGAGTGCTTTGGCTAATATGCTGAGCAATGGCAACCCAATGCTCAGTATTTATTTCAGTGTAACTCATCATCGCCTAACTCCAATTCAGGATCGTGTATGAGTGAAGCACAAATGTTTTGAGCTGCTATCCAACGTGTATCATTTTTCAGTGTATCCCATGAATAGGTATTTTTTCCATGTAAACGAATTAAGCGTGCTTGAGAAGCAGGTGCTTGATAATGTTTAATAGCTTCAATTACACTTTTTACAGCAGGTCTATCATTACAAATGAGTACCATATCACAGCCCGCTTTTAAGGCACTACGTGTGCGTGCAACAGCATCTCCTGCAACGGTTGCTCCGCCCATGCTGATATCATCACTAAAAATCACCCCTGTAAACCGAAGTTGTTGGCGTAGTATAGTTTGTAACCAATAGCTAGAAAATCCTGCAGGGTGTGAATCTACTTTTGGGTAGACAACATGTGCAGGCATAATAGCAGCAATACCATTATTCACTAGGCGTTCAAAAGGAATTAAATCTTCTAGTTCAATATCTGCAAAACTGCGCTCATCAATTGGTAAACTATGATGTGAATCTACAGACACTGAGCCATGCCCCGGAAAATGTTTTCCCACCTCTGCCATACCTGCTTGATGTAGACCTCTAATTAGTGCACGAGCAAGAATGGCAACAACATCAGGTTGTGCATGAAAAGCGCGGCTCTTCATTACGCCACTAATGCCAAGCTCTAAATCTAATACAGGGGTAAAGCTAAAATCAACCCCCAGTGCTCGCAATTCTACCGCTAACAGCCAGCCAATTTCTTCAGCATAACGACAGGCTTTTTTAGCATCATTATCATAGAGCTGCCCTAAGCTTTCCATTGAAGGTAAAGCAGTAAACCCTTTACGAAAACGCTGTACCCGCCCTCCTTCATGATCAACTGAAATTAATAGAGGGGGTTGGCGTAAGGCATGAATTTCTGTAGTCAATTGTTGTAATTGTTCAGGGGTTTCATAATTACGCGAGAACAAAATTACACCACCTACTAAAGGGTGTTGTAATAATGTGCGGTCTTCATCAGTCAATGATGTACCCGCAATATCAATCATGAGACAACCTAGTGACATAATACATTCCATTCAATCAGTGTAATAAAGGTTTTATAGTACCCTGTGTCTGTAAATAATAGAATGTGTAAAGCTATTTTTTAGCATTAAAATTAGAAAAATTTATTTATTTGCCCTAAAAAACGTTGTTTTTTAATATATTACTTGAGGATAACATATCCTTAAATGTCTTATTGTATTGGCATGATATTTTCATTATTTTTATATTTTGTCATAAAGAGCTAAAATTGTAACGATATCATAATACCCTTTTAGTAGTTACCAAACATAGCGATATTATGATGCCTTTTACCACTCTACGGTAAAGTGGTTAAAACAATGAAATTTGGAGAGTTATTTTGAAAATTGCTGTGGTGAAAGAAACACGTCAAGATGAAAAGCGTGTTGCGCTTGTTCCTAGCATTATTAAGAGTTTAGTGGATATTGGAGTGAAGGTATCAGTAGAGGCTGATGCAGGAAAACAATCAGGATTTAGTAACCAAGACTATAGCCACCATGGCGCAGAAGTGATTCATGACAAGCAGCAACTTTATCATAATGCTGACATTGTATTATGGTTGAAACGCCCTGCAAATGAGTCCATAGAATTAGATTATTTGTCCTCTGATAGCTTATTGGTGGGGTTTTTAGACCCACTTAAAAAAGATGGGCATATTGAAGCCTATTCAAATAAACAACTCACCACTTTTTCATGGGAACTGTTACCCCCTACTGAAGCAACACAAGCAATGAATGCTTTTGCTGAAATGGGGGTATTAGCAGGAGAAATTGCTTGCCAAAATGCCTTACGTTCTATCAATATTGAGCAGAAAAAAGCCGTTGTCTTAGTGATTGGGACGGGTAATGCAGGTTTAGCTGCTGCACGTAAAGCCTTTGATGCGGGACATCATATTGTGATCTTGTCAACCAACCGACAATTTGAATCTTTGGCAACGGAAGAATTATCAGGTGAATTTATTTTGCTACAGCAAAATGATAATGCGGAGGAAACACTGCAACAACAGCAACAACAGCTACATACGATTATTCATTCTCATCAGCCCGATGCCATCATTACTACAGCAAGACGTTACGGACAATGTGCGCCCATGTTAATTACAGATAAGGCTTTACGTGATATGAAGTCAGGGACAGTAATTGAGGATTTAACTGCAAGTATTGGTGGAAACACAGCTTTTACAGAGCTAGATAAACAGGTAAAACTACCGAATGAAGTAGTTATACGTAATCAATCCAATTACCCCAGTCAAGACCCAACCAAAGCCAGTGAGTATTATGCGAGAAGTGCTTTTCATTTAATTAAGCATATAAAGAAGAATAAAGAAGCAAATGATGCTTATGATATCAGTAGTGATCCCTTGTTATATAAAGCTATTTTGACGCATCAAGGTCATTGCTGCTTATAAATTATGAAGACAGTGCAGGTAATTTATATAATTTACCTGTACTAACAATAGCTCTCTTTCCTGAGCTTAATATTCCCCATTGTTTTTATTTTAAACACACATACAATGATAACAGCGACCAATTTTTGATTTAGTGCCAAGTGGGGATTTATGACAACAGCATTTACTTTACACACCCCGTATCAACCAGCAGGTGATCAACCCACAGCCATTAAAAATCTTGTAACAGGTTTACAACGTGGCGATAGCCATCAAACCCTGTTAGGGGTCACAGGATCAGGAAAAACCTTTACTATTGCTAATGTGATAGAACAGGTACAACGTCCTACTTTAGTCCTTGCACATAATAAAACCCTTGCTGCACAGCTTTACAGTGAAATGCGGGAATTCTTTCCTGATAATTCAGTTGAGTATTTTGTCTCCTACTATGACTATTACCAGCCTGAAGCCTATGTCCCTGCCTCTGATACTTATATTGCTAAAGATTCTTCTGTCAATGCCCAAATTGAACAAATGCGTCTCTCTGCAACCAAAGCCTTGTTAGAACGCTCTGATGCAATCATTGTTGCCACCGTATCCGCTATTTATGGTTTAGGGGATCCCGAATGGTATTTGCAAATGATATTGCATGTGACTCGGGGGGAGCGCATAGAGCAGCGCACTATTTTACGTCGTTTAACTGAATTACAATACACGCGTAATGAAATGAGTTTAGAGCGGGGTACTTATCGGGTACGTGGTGAAGTAATTGATATTTATCCTGCTGAATCTGATAAAGATGCGATTCGGATTGAACTTTTTGATGATGAAATTGAGCAATTAAGCTATTTTAACCCCCTTACTGGGAAAGTATTACGTCACGCGCCTCGTTTAACCATTTACCCTAAAACTCATTATGTCACCCCCCGCGAGGTCTTATTAAAAGCTATTGATGAGATTAAAATAGAGCTTAATCAGCGTTTAGAAGTGCTCTATGCTGAGAATCGCCTTGTTGAAGCACAACGTTTAAAAGAACGCACTTTATACGATATTGAAATGATTAATGAAGTAGGTTTTTGCAGTGGTATCGAAAATTATTCCCGCTATTTATCACAACGTAATACGGGGCAAGCTCCTCCTACATTATTTGATTATTTACCCAAAAATGCCTTATTAGTGATTGATGAAAGCCATGTGACTGTGCCACAAATTGGTGCAATGTATAAAGGTGATCGCTCGCGGAAAGAGAACCTTGTTGAATATGGGTTTCGTCTGCCTTCAGCTTTAGATAACCGTCCGCTTAAATTTGAAGAATTTGAGGAGCTTGCTCCCCAAACTATTTTTGTATCCGCCACCCCCAGCACCTATGAAGCGGAACATACTTGTCAAATTGTAGAGCAAGTGGTGCGCCCCACGGGGCTACTTGATCCTGAGATTACAATCCGCCCTGTCGCTACGCAAGTTGATGATGTGTTATCAGAGATTAATCAACGTACCGCAAAAGATGAGCGGGTACTCATTACCACTTTAACGAAAAAAATGGCGGAAAACCTCAGTGAATATTTACATGAGCATGGGGTGAAAGTACGTTATTTACATGCAGATGTGGATACAGTAGAACGGGTTGAAATTATCCGTGATTTACGTCTTGGTGTCTTTGATGTGCTGGTGGGGATTAATTTATTACGTGAAGGCTTAGATATGCCAGAGGTATCCCTAGTGGCTATTTTTGATGCAGATAAAGAAGGTTTCTTACGTTCAGAGCGAGCATTGATTCAAACTATTGGGCGGGCGGCGCGTCACTTACATGGTGAAGCCATTTTATACGCTGATCGGGTCACTGATTCCATGCAAAAAGCGATAGACGAAACAAAACGTCGTCGTGAAAAACAGGCTGCACATAATAAACACCACAATATTGAAGCACGTAGTATCAATAAATCCGTACAAAATATTTTAGAAACGGAAGAGCAAGCAGATACTGAGACAGTCGTCATGCAGATTGCTGAAGCTAAAAGTGCCTATACAGCCGTTTTATCTACAAAAGAGGCTGAAAAACAGCTGAGTATTTTGCAGCAACAAATGATTGCTCATGCTGAAAACTTGGAATTTGAGCAAGCCGCAGTGGTACGAGATCAAATAGAAGCATTAAAAGTACAGTATTTCAGCTAAACTATACAAAGTATCAATTTTAATCGTCACAGGGATGTTCCCTGTCAGTATTATTTTTACTCACAGATAAAAGGAAATTATTATGGCATTAGTTAGTAATGTAAAACTTGCTATTGAGAAAGGTGGTGAAGGTGAACGTCGTAAAGTAGCAGTACACTACACCATTAATTTTACAAAAGCAGAAGTATTAGCTAGCACTGTTTACGTTGAGCATGTTGCCTTATTTGGTGCTGATCCAGGGGAAGATGATCATTTAGTCACATTGCGTAAATCTGCCATCCGTGCTCAAGAAGAAATTACAGAGCGTAAATTTATGGTAAGTGTATCACGTGATAGTTTAGATGAAGATGGTGATACCATTATTCTAGGCTCACCTATTGCTGCTGATGAAGATGAGATTTATGCGCGTGTAGTATTAACACCGTTTACACCTAAAGGGACAAGTTCTACCTCTAACTTAGTTGTAGGTCAATTTGGTGCTGTTGGAGAAGATTAAGATCATTTAGGTTTTCTTATCTTTTGTAGAGACGTTGTATACAGCGTCTTTACATTATTCTACTATATTAAGCAGTTCGGCTTCTTTTGTTTTATCATTAACAATAGTTTGAGCCAGTTCAACATCAATTATTTCATGTATTAATTTTCCTATATTTGAACCTATATTTTTCTTAATATCATTTATTTCTATTGCAATAAATTCTTCTTGTTTTAGTGCAAAAAGTATTTTTTCCAGTGAAATAAAATCTTCTTGTTTTAGTTCAGATTTATTATAACCACCCAATATTTCTGAAAGCTTTTTTTCTAAAAATCTTTTTTTCTTTTTCTTATTTATTTTTTTATTTTCAGCTATTTCATTTAATCTATTTGTATCATATTGGCTAATATCAACAATATGTAATAATAACCAAAACTCAAAAGTTGGGTTAGTTAATGCCATATTATAATTTTTTTCATCACATATTTTTTGTGCCCTCTCTATATTTACTATTTTATTTTCTTGGGTTTCTCTGTCTACTACAATCCAAACACTATCATAGTTATCTTTAAAGCTTTTATTTTCTTTTGCTTGTTTTGCAGTTTTTTCTATATATGCAACTATTTCTTTTTCTTCTTTTTTTTGTCTAATCTCTTCTTCTCTTTGCACATAAGAATTGGCAAGCCGAGTAGGTGCACTAGCGTGCTTAATTGGTTCTAATATAATTAAATTTTTTACTGGTAATTCGAGTTTCTCTAAACCTGAAAAATATTGAAACTCTGTTTTCTCTCCTTCACAAATAATGATGATAAATTTTTTACAGGTGTATCAGTTACTTTAACAGTTGATTGTAGGTTTCTGGATTTAAACCCCATTATCACTTTCCTCTATGAGTTTTTTAAATACAGGGATAGCACCGTACCTTCCTGATAAATAAGCATCTTTGATTTCATTATCAAATCTTTTTTCAAACTGGTTAAAAGAAAATAATTGTGATCCACCTTGTTTATCTTTTTCTACAAACCAAATTTCATCCCTGCGCCTTTCCTTTAGGTTAAGCAGCGTTGATTCATGTGTTGTAACAATGAGCTGTGCTTTAGAGTTTTCTACTTCATAAAATAACTCAAAGAATTTTTTGGTTAAATTAGGGTGTAAGCTTCTTTCAAATTCATCAATAATAATAGTGCGATCTTCTGAAAATCTTGCAATTAATGGGATTAAATCAAATAAACGTATAGTCCCATCAGACTCATCTTTTAATGAAAAAGCATCATTAATTTTATGATTATGTACTAACCCAAGTTCTCTCGCTTTTAATTCATTATTATTATCTTTATAAATTGTATATAAAAGACCACTAGAAACACGTATTGAAATCTCAGATGTATCATTTAAATCTTTCTCAATTTCTTCTTTGAATTTATCAGGAAACCGTTTAAAAATTGTTTCAAAATCTTCTTCTATGGATTTAATATCTATAATACCTGTATCAAACTCTCCTAGGTATGTTTTGAATATTTGCGCTAAATTTTTATCTTCATTAATAGAGCCAATACGACCAAATTTAGTAGTTGGATAAATAACTAATAGCTTTTTCTCAAACCAATTATAAATATTTTCAATAATAGAAAGCCCTTCCAGTTTTAAATTTTTCTCACCTATTTCTGATAAAAATAATTGATGAGACTGATTTTTCATATCATCACTATAAACTGAAAGTCTATTTTTTACTTCTTCAATATTTTTTAACCATTCTCCTAAAGAGATATCATTATTTTTTCTTTCAAATATTTTTTCAGGTGTAGGGGAACTAATAATATATAACCATTCTTCAGTAATAGTTTTACTTGTTAATAGAGTGCTAAACCCATAAGAAAAAATCTCTCCATTAATTTCTAACTCAAACTCAAAAGTTGAGGGGGTATTAAACCCTTCTTTATTTAATCTAAAGTATTTTTTATTTGTAGCCACCCCATTTAAACTATTTGAAATAATATCTTGTGCGAATTCTATAGCTTTAATTAAGTTTGATTTTCCTGATGCATTTGCACCATAGATAACAGCAGTTTTTAATATTTTAATGGCATCCACTTCAAAGAAATGATTTAAATTACTATCTCTATCACTTGCTGTAAGCTCTAAAATATTTTCTTCTTGATAGGATAAGAAATTTTTAACAATAAACCTTTTTAACATATGGATTCCTTTAATTTATTTCAAAATACTATACTACAATTCTACCCTGAAATAATTCATGATAACAATCAATAAACCATAACACACCATCGTGATGATGCTTGCGAGTCCAAGGCTAAGATAAAAATTAATTCCCTGTTTTAATAATAAAGGTAAGGCAATAAATAAAGCTAAAGAAGGCAGTACCAGCCAAAAAATACTGGTTGATAACGAGCTTACCAATTGCACATTTTTTGTATCATGGTAAAGCCAAAAAAAAGCAAAAAGAGAAACAAAGGGGATAGAAGCAAGTAGGGCACCGAATAGTGTACTGCGTTTTGATACCTCAGAAATCAATACAATTAATACACTGCTGATTAATACCTTTAATGCGTAGTATCCCATATTATTCCTCTTAACAAAAAATGACTTTTCCCTTATTATAAATTGTTTACATTCTAATAAGGAGAAGGGAATGCGGTTAATTTCAATCCTCATGGCATTATTTATGGTGGTGTTATCACCTTATATTAATGCAGCGTCTGATAATGAGACGAATAAGTATTTGTGTATGGTTGATCCTGATAAGTGTAAAGAAAAACCTGAAGTAAAGCCTTATACACCCTCATCTTCTATAAAAGAAGGTAAGTATTTTACTAATTTTATTGGGATGAAGTTTGTTACGGTACCTGCTGGGAGCTTTTATATGGGGAGTCGTAAGCAACCGCAGAAAAAAACTAAACCAAGAGAGGTAGAAAATAAACATTCCACTATAAAAGATGTGGAAATTTTTTGGGTATAGATAATACACCTATTAAACCTAATTTAAGTAAGAAAAATAAAACATTATTGGATGATATTAAACCTGATCCAGATGCAGATAGTGATGAACTGCCATTACATAAAGTCACCCTAACCAATTCTTTTCAAATGGGGGTATATGAAGTCACTTTAGGACAATTTAAAACATTTCTGCGTGAAATAGGGGTAAAACATGGTGAAATAGGGGTAAAAAATGCACAGCAACAAGGATTATTATCTAAAAATTTTATTGACTGGAATAAGTATGGGGATAATGTTCCTGTTACAGTAGTATCATGGGATGATGCCCAGTTTTTTATTAAATGGTTAAATCAAACTAAGCCTACTGAAGATCGAGGGGTATATCGCCTGCCTACAGAGGCTGAATGGGAGTATGCAGCACGAGCGGGTAGCCAAAAAATTTATATTTCTGCTGATACAGCTGCACAGCTTAAAGAATATGCATGGTTTAACGAGAACTCTAATAGTCAACCGCATTCTGTGGGGCAAAAAAAACCTAATCAATGGGGTTTGTATGACATGCAAGGTAATGTGTGGGAATGGGTAGAAGATAGTTATGATGCAAATTATTATGGTCGTTCACCAAATGGTAACCCTTTAAATAATAAAGGAAAATATAAATCTCTACGTGGTGGTTCGTGGTACCACTATTCTACTCTCTGCCGAGCGGCTAAGCGTTATACCCTTCAAACTATTTACCGTGGCTACTATAGCGGTTTTCGTGTTGTTTCGCCGAGAACTTAGCACTCTCCCCTTTTGCACTCTTGGGGGTTTTCAAAAGGGGCTTCGCCCTTTCCCCCAGAGGTAAAAATAGCCTACACTATCTCCTTTTATCCTCTACTTTGCTGGATAACATACAGCTTATAAATACCAGTTATGCGCATATGAAAAAAGCCAATCAAATTGGTTTACAGGCATGGACAAAAGTCATGGGAAAAATCCAGCAGCAAGATAATTGGCTTAATAAAATGAAAGCCATGCGTGACACCATTCGATTCAAACGCAATGAAGCAAAATTTCAACTGGCAACATTACGTGATTTAGGAGTCTTACGCGGGGTGAATAAAATTGTCGATAATATGGATCAACTGGTGACAACAGTCGGCTCAATGGAATTATTAGTGCTTGATGAAGGTACAGTACGTTGCTTAATCTTTGGTACACAAGCAACCGATTGCAGTGATTTGTAATTTTACTGCTGAAATTATTTTCAATATTGTAGTGATGTTGTACGCAAGGTCACTACATAAAAACACTAATACACAACAGGTTTTTCAACAAAATCAACGACGATCTTACCTGCATCTAAACTAGGGTGAGAACGCATGGTGATATTTTGTGTATAGGGGTAAATAACCCGTGCCACTGATTGTAGGCGTAATTTTGGTTTCTGGGAAAACAATACGTTATTCTCCGCAGGAATCTTACCTGAATAAATATGCACCTGATGCTGGTTTTTAATCTTTAAGGATTCAATGGCTTCTAATAAACCTGTTTGTTCAACAGAGGTTAACTTGGTACGCTGTGCAGTAAACTGTAAAGTGAAACTATGTGTATAACTTGGCAATTCAGGTGCTTTTTCTACACTTAATAAGTCATTGGATTTAGCAAGAGCATCCATTTTTGTCGTATAGACAGACGCGTGTGAGGTGAGTGAAGCATCATTGTGCTGTGTAGAGTAGTAACGAACGTAATTAGCTCCCCACATAAAAAAAGTGATGAGGATAATAATACCCACGAAAATACTGGTGAACTTAATACCTAAACGAACGATCATAATTTTGATCCAATGAGATCGGTAGAAATAAAAATTATTTTTTACACAATGATAACATGTTCTTTACATTACTATATTTATACTAAGTAGAGCTTTTACTTATGATAACTTTTACTTATGCTAAAACATAAATATGAATCTTTAATGAAAACCTTCCCCACTATTTATAAACTACAAATCCCCCCAACGTGCCTGACATAAGCCTATCATGGTAATCGCAGCGGTTTCTGTACGTAAAATACGCGCCCCTAAAGAAATATCAATAAATCCTGCTTGATGTGCTGTTTCAATTTCAGCTTGTGTTAAACCCCCTTCTGCACCAATTAATATCTGTGCGTGGGTCTCATCAGTGGGTAAGGTATTAATACGTTGCTGTGCTGTGGGCGCAAGCACCATACAACAGCCATTGTGTGGGCGGGCTAAATAATTGGTTAATGTAGTAATAGGATGTAATATAGGCGGGATACAACGCCCTGATTGTTCACAGGCACTGTAAATAATTTTTTGCCAATGCTGCTGGCGTTTTTCACTGCGCTTTTTATCAAGCGGGGCACTGCGTTCTGTGATAACAGGAATAATTTCTGTCACCCCTAGCTCTACTGATTTTTGAATACTTAAATCCATATGATCAGGTTTAGCAATAGCTTGTACTAAGGTCAGGTGTAAAGGGGATTCACGTTCTGGAAAGCTGACCGCTTCAATCTCTACAAAAGCTGCTTTTTTCTGGATTTGTGTTAGACGCGCGCTAAATTCTGCCCCTGTTCCATTAAATAAACACAGCTGTGCGCCTGCTTTTAAACGTAAAACAGTTAATAAATAATGGCGGGTGGTTTCTGGTAAAGCAATTGTTTCACCGACATTAAAGGCTAAATCAACAAAAACACGTGAAATACGCATAAAGTATGACTATTTAAGTGATGAAATAAGGAGGATAAGTAAGAAAAATAGATGGTGGCCAGAGGTGGAATCGAACCACCGACACGAGGATTTTCAGTCCTCTGCTCTACCAACTGAGCTATCTGGCCATGTCTTTAAGAGGTGCGTATTAAACCATTATTATCGCCGCCAGTCAATACTTTTTATCCTAACGGCGTATAAATTTATTTATGCTGAAGGCGGCACAAATTCCCCTGGGGTGCTAGATCCTTCACCAAAAAAGAATTTTTCCATTTCAGTCTCTAAAAACTTACGAGCAGCAGGATCAACAGGTGATAAACGATATTCGTTAATCAGCATTGTTTGGTGTCCTAACCACATGCCCCATGCTTCTTGGGAGACGTTAGCATAAATACGTTTACCTAGATCACCGGGGTAAGTTGGGACTTTTAAGCCTTCTGCTTCTTTATTTAGTTTGACACAGTTTACCATGCGACTCATGTGCTTATTCTCCATATTTAATAAGAGGTAAGAGGATTTAATTGGGTTAATAATTTTTTTACAGGGGCAGCTAAGCCATAGCCTGTATTATCTGTATCAGTGTACCAAACTCTGTGCGCTTCTGCGGCAATGTTGTGATCATTTGTTTTAATATGTATCGGTGTGATATCTAAATGAAAATGGGTAAAGGTATGGCGCACTGTTTCCCATTTTTCATATTCAACAAGTTTATGCTGGGTTTGCTGCTGATACCAGTGTTTAACCTCTGTGAGATTGTCACATTCTGGAAAGCTCCATAAACCTCCCCAAATTCCCGTGTCAGGGCGTTTTTCTAATAATATCCCTTGTGGGTGTTCCAGCATGATAAAAAAACGTTTTTTAGTAGGAATTTTTTTGCGTGGCTTGGGGGTGGGGTAATCGCTCACCGTATCATGTTGATAGGCGCAGCAATGTGCATTCAGTGGACATTGCTCACAGTTTGGACGGGCACGGGTACAGACTGTCGCGCCTAAATCCATGATTGCCTGTGTATAGGCTGCGGTATTTTTATCAGGGGTATGATAACCCGCATAGTCCCATAACTGTTGTTCTATCTTGCGCTGCCCTGTCCAGCCACTTAAGGCGTGATAACGTGTTAAAACTCGTTTAACATTACCATCCAGTATGACTTGGTGCTGCCCACAGGCTAAAGATAAAATTGCCCCAGCTGTGGAGCGTCCAATCCCTGAAAGTGCCATAACCTCTTCTAAATTTGTTGGGAATTGGCTATCACACTCAGTAAATAAGTAATAAGCAGCTTTATGTAGGTTGCGAGCACGGGCGTAATAGCCTAGTCCTGTCCAGTGATGCAATACATCATCTAAGGGAGCTGTAGCTAAAGCTTCAATGGTGGGGAAACGCTGCATAAAGCGTTGATAATAAGGAATGACTGTATTGACTTGGGTTTGCTGCAACATGATTTCAGATACCCAAACCCGATAGGGATTTATCTGTTGTTGCCAAGGCAGGTTTTTACGTCCATGTACATTAAACCATGCTAACAATTGCTCATTAATTTTTGGCGGATAGTCCATTTACTCATAGCTTTATATTAGGCAAACATGAGATTCAACATAGGGATTAATACAACTAAAAACAAGACAGTCATTACACCGCCTGCACGAATATAATCTTTAACTCGGTAACCGCCTAACTCCATTAGTAAGGCATTGACCTGATGAGTTGGAAGTAAAAAAGTATTAGAGGTGGCTAAGGCAACTGTTAAGGCAAATAATGCGGGGTTGGCATTGGTTTGTATTGCAATAGTAATGGCTAAAGGTACCAATAAAATAGTCGTGCCTACATTTGACATCACCAAGGTAAAACAAGTGGCTAAAATTGCCAATACCGTTTGAATCATCCATAAAGGCATATCGCCAATACAACTGACCACATAATAAGCCACCCAATCAGCCGTGCCTGTACTTTGTACAGCGGTTCCCAATGGAATTAAGCTGCCAAGTAAAAAAATGGTTTGCCAACTGATACGTTTATAAGCCTCTTCTACACTAATAACCCCACTGATAATCATTCCCATTGCCCCAATAAATAAAGCCAATGATAATTGTATATTGGTGCAAATAATCAGTACTAAAGCTAAAGCTAAAAAGCCCAAAGCTGCCCAAAAATGATGACTGTGTTCACTTTGTTCTGCATCAGGGATAAATTGATGACAAGGAGAGTCTTCTACACGTTGCTCGGCTAAGTGTAAAGTTTCAGGGGTGACCGCATAACGTTTATGAAAATAATCATCATGCTCTACAGCAAAATGCATACGCGTGGGGAGTACCCATTGCCCTGCTAGAGTAAAATAGGTAATCCCAACAAAAATAAGCGTTAAACCAATGGGTAAAGGGGCAAATAAGCTAAATGGCTGAATGGCTGCAACGCCTTGTGGTAAGCTTGCATTCGCATTAAGTAATAAATCATTTAAAATAATTAAGGAACTACAGCCGACCATGGTCATGGTGCCCCCTAAAATAGCACTAAACCCCATTGGCATTAGTAAACGTGTGATTGGAATATCTGTGCGTACTGCTATGCGTTTTAATACTGGGACAAATAAAGCTGCCGCCCCGATATTTTGCATAAACCCTGAAATTCCTGCGACTGTTCCTAATACAACTGGCAGAATATTTTTTTCAGT
>Ga0193958_1000208_pt1 | contig 25036 bp, 16 predicted proteins | sample FB_1_MG_FD_140320 | JGI IMG/M metagenome (GOLD analysis project Ga0193958, IMG submission 140320) | Microbial mat bacterial communities from the Broadkill River, Lewes, Delaware, United States - FB_1_MG | ecosystem: Environmental > Aquatic > Freshwater > River > Microbial mats | place: USA... | reverse complement strand
TCTACTTTTGATTATGCAGAAACAGGCTGGCAAACAGAAACTGCGGGTACAATTGGCCTAAATGTACCGAATACCACTGCTTCTGGAGACCTCCGCATAAGCGCTGGCTCAGAAGGAACCGAAATGGAATTGCTCAATGGCCAAATTGATGCAGAAGTCGGTGGTGTTGGCCTTAGCGGTACAGGCGTGAGCTACGCTTCTGAAACTGATGAGTTGAATGTGGACCAAGTGCAGATTACTGCTAGCGAATTGCTGGAAGGTGGCGATTTGCAAGCTTCTGCTACAGGAATTAAGTTTAATCAAGCTGGTTTTGATTTTGAAACTATAAATGTAAGCTCCACTGGAGCAATGGAACTGTTGCCTGGTTTTACAGTCAATGCTATTGATGGTCTACTCAGTAAAAATGGAGAAAACTTTGACCTGGCTTTCGGTGCTGATGCAACAGTAGCTTTAGGAGTGGTCAATGGGGCTGCAGAGCTAGATTATACTTATGAAAATGGAGAATCTAGTATTGAATTGCCTAGCCTCCAATTATCAGCTGGCCTATTTAGCTTGGAGACGAATAACTTGGCTTACGAAAATGATCAACTGAGCATTGATACTGTAGATCTGAGTTTAGAAAACTTGGGGCCCATTGCTAATGGTTTGACGGCTTCTGCTTCAGGAGTGTTGTATAGCAGTGCAGGCTTATCTATTGATAGCATGAGCGCAGAGTTTCCAGAATTGGCCGGAACAGGTGTTTCTGTTTTAGTCGAAAACTTTAATGTAGCTGCTGGTGGAGCTATATCTGGTTCAGGAACTGTAAATTTGGCTAGCGATATTGTTTTAGCTGGAGGTGCAGCAACGTTGAGCGATATTGAGTCTAGTGTTGACTTTGGTGGCAACACTTGGGGCGTCTCTATTGGAGCTGGTTTGGCCTTTGCCGTTGCTGGTGTAGAAGCTTCTGGACAAGTGGATGTGAATTATGCCTCTAATGCAGGCCTAGATGTAAAGGTTCGAAATAGCCGATTTGAAGCAGGCTTTGCAGGCTTTGAAGCAAGCTCTAAGGAAATGGGCTATGAAGCTAATGAGAATAAGTTTGTCGTCAAATCACCTGCCTTTAGCTTCCCTAATTTTGCTGCTGGCCTAAAGGCAGAAGCGGAGTCTATCTCTATGCAAGATGGTGATCTGCAAATTGAAGATGTAAAGGTGGCTTTGGGCTATGAGTGGAATATCCGCGAGGGAATTGTAGCTTCTCTAGAAGAAGGAGCACTCAACAAAGAAGGCTCAAATGTTACCCTGACTGCTGTGGCTTCACTTAATGTTGATTTGCCCCAATATAGCACTACAGGAAGCGCAGCCGCCTCTCTAGAAGTGTCTTTGTCTGACGGAAATATTGAAGCTTCTTTAGATGCACTCTCCCTAGATAATGCTATCGTCAATATGACGGTAGGCGCAGACTCTAAACTGACCGAAAATGGCTTCTACTTTAGCGAAGTTACTTTGGGAATTAGTGAAGATGCCGATTATGATGCACTCAAAGAGATGTTTCCCGCTTTTGGCGGATTGGGCGCTATGGCGATCAACGCACTTAAAGGCTCTAATGTAGTGGCCAAGGGCGTAAATGTTAGCCGAGCCAATGGCTTCCAAGCGGAAGATATCTCTTTGGATTTTGCCAAAATTCCTTTCCAAGCTATGGGCATGGAAGGTGAACTGGATATTAACAACCTCTCTGCCAAATTGGGCGGCTCTAAGGAGTTTAAATTAGCCGATTTTGGTATTCCTACTAGTGTCGGAATTTCGGTGCCTATTGTGGCTGGAATTAACGCTACAGGAGAAATTGGTATTGATGCCGGAATTAAATTAGGAGCCAATATTCAGGCCCAAGGTAATAAGGATAGCGATATTTGGGAACTTATGGGCGGTATTGATGCCGATGGGGCCCTATCGGTCTATATTCAGGCTGGAGTAGAAGTAGATGCTTGGGTAGCTGGCGCTGGTGCCGCTATTCGCGCAGCCTTTAATACTGATCTAGATATTAGTGCAGGTATTGGTATGGCAATTACTTATAATCCCGATACCAAATCTGTAGAGATGCTGCATGAGGGAATTACTTTTGATTACCGCGCTTTAGCCGAAATTTATACGAGCCTTAGTCTGGTCCTCAACGGCCATATTTTAGGCTACGAAACGGAAGAGATTATCGAATTGGCCCGCTGGGATATCGGTATCTTGGATGCCAAAGGCGATACTGAAGGTAATTCTTTGGGCGAATTGCTAGGCAACTTTAGCAATAGCGCCAAATTGATGACAGAAGATGATGAATATAACTTAGTATAACTGGAGTTTCTTCTCTAAATGTTATAGGTCCAATACGTCGATGTATTGGGCCTTTTTTATTATTTTTTGGGGCTGCCCCGCCCTTTGGTCGGGTCGGGCTGTTCCGGGCTCGCTGCTCGCTCGGCCCTTCGCAAAAAATGCGCAGCATTTTTGCTCGGTCTGGCCCTGCGGGCCACCCTCTCCATCCCTCAGCCGGCGACTTCGCCGCCTTTAAATCCAAGGAAAAATGGTTCAGGATTTTTTGCGCCCATTCCTACTCCTAGGAATAAATATAAACCTCTGGGTTAAACCCTTCAGCCCATAATTAGAGGAAAATAGACCAATCTAAGGCCAAAAGATTTAAATCAATGCGGGTTTTAACCCGCATTCCATAAAAACATTGCGGAGCAATACCAAGCGTTGTCTGGCTGTAGGTTTCAACCTACAGGCCCATGGCCGAAACGCAGGACTTCCATTTGGCCTAGCGATGTGCAGCAGTGGCCCTCAGGCCAGACCAAGGCGCTGCAAGCGCCGCAGGGCCGAGCGAACAGCGAGCTGCGGAACGTAGCGCCGACGAGCGAAGCGAGGCGGAGGCCCCCAAAAAAAAAGCTCCTTGATAGAAGGAACCTTTTAGGGCTTAATAATTCTGTCTAATTTCATGGACCATAAAATCTAGGGCGCCAGTAGTATAGAGCAGGCGCCGACACATTTGGAAAAAGAGCAGCTCCTCCCAGAGTCGATAATTTTCATCATCAATTAAAGGATTGCCTGTGGAATGAAAGCGTTGGTTTTGGGGTAAGGGCTCAATTTCTGTGGCAAAACGTGCTTGAATCTGGCTGCTGTCGGCAATTTGAAGACCCAAAATGCGCTTTCGACCTTCGTGTCGGCTATAAATCTGCAAGGGCAGTCCCATCACTGCCTGATTAAAAAAAGTATGAGGAGAAAACAGGCTAAATTTTCGACTTTCTGGCAACTCCAGATGAGCCGCCAAAAAATCGACCATCCACTCATCAATTGTTTTTTGGCCAGGAGCAACATAATAGAAATAGGCCCGCTCCCAATCAGAAGAAGCAGAGGATTGAATTAGGCTATCATAAGAGGAACTAGTAGTCATTTTGAAAGGAATTGAGCGGGTTAATTGAGGCCTTGAGGACTGACATTAAAAAGATGTTTCACTTCTTCTTCAACCATTCGTGCACCTCTTTCGCCACGCATATAGGTGGTCCATTTTGCGCTAATACGATTGACTTTTTGAATGGAAAAGCCAAAATCCATAAAATAAGTATCGCCATAAATAGCATCATTCCCAATGCTACTATTCCAAAGGCAGTTGCCCTTTTTATCAAAAAGGGCAGCAGCCAGCATATTTTTAGGATCTTCTTGGTAGGTACCGACAATCGAGCGGCAGTTTTCAGGCTTTACTTCTGTGGCCGTGTAGAGCAAGAGGGTTTCGCCTTGGGGTTGGACCAGTTTGCCCCAAACAACAGCTGCTTCTTTGGCTAAAATATTACCTTGGGCGCCCAATAAGCTTTTAAAGTTAGGGACCCGCTTTCCAAAGTTTTTATTGTTGTAATGTGGCTTAATATTCTCTGGAATATTAAGTCCCTCATAATAGTCCTCATTAACAATTGGTAGCCGCAGATTGGCTAAATTGGCTATTAAATCGATGGCTTGGCTATATTTCTCATGGCCAACTGCTTTTAGCTTAATGGGAAAGCGTTTTCCTTTTACGCTACGCCATTCTCCAGTGAGCAGCTCCCCCTTGAGTTCGAGTTGCATACGCTCGCCATCGACTAATTCTCCAGCTTCAAAATGCTGAAAATCTACTTCTATATTATTAGGCTTTCCTTCTCCAGTAAGGTAAATACTAGCCCCTTGGCTAGAGTTATAGCCATAATAAATGCCATAAGAATAGCTTCCATCGCTGTTTAGATTGACTCTATCTAAGTACAGCCAAATGGGGATATCTTTTAGGGTGCCTTCAAACCATTGTCCAGCTTGATGCAAATCTTTCCAGTATTCTTTGGCGGTTTCTTGGGCCGTTTCTGGCTGCAAGCTCTGGCCTGTTTCTCCTGAAATATTGTTTGTTTGGGCTGGCTTTTCTTCTGTTTGGGGAGAAGAAGATTGGCAGGCGATAAGGCTAAGGACAAAAATGCCCAGGATAAGTTGAGAAAGCTGTTGCATAGGGAATGGCTTTGGTGTTTTTCTAAAATAAGCTTTCTTCCTCATAGGGCAAAAAAAAAGAGCTGTCTTTAAAGACAGCTCTTTCTAAACGTTGTTGCAGAGACAGGACTCGAACCTGCGACCTTCGGGTTATGAGCCCGACGAGCTACCACTGCTCCACTCTGCGATACAAATATAAGGCGAAGTTCTGGGCTTTCCAAATACAAATAAAAAATCGGGTTAAAGTAAATTTACTTTAACCCGATAGTTGTCTTTAAATCAAATGGTTAGTGACCAATTATTTTTTTGCAATTTTATCAAGAACCTCTTTGTAAATCTTGATTTCGTATTCTTTGCGCAAAGAAGCGATGAGATCCTTTTCTAATTGATCCTGGAAGTCAGCTACTACATAGCCACGGGCTTCTTCTAGGCTTTTGTTGCTAGCAGGAATCACTTTATCAATTTTGATGAAGTAGTAAGAACCATCTTTGGTGTAGCCTTTATTCATTTTTCGGGCTTTCCACTTAATAGCATCTACTTCAGCGTTGCGTCCTTTTTCATAGGTAGCTTCGGTAGTTTGAACCAAGGCTTTATCTGCATTGAAGAGGTCCATGACTTCCTGAGCCGTTTTCTTTTTGGCTTTGCTGCGTAGTTTCTTAATTTGCTTTTTGTCTACCGAGCGAAGGGTATAGAAGATTACCTTGGCTCTTTCACTCCACTGGTAGTTTTCTTTATGGCTTTCATAAAAGGCTTTGAGCCCCTCCTCATCATTAGAGGCTTTGTCCCAAATAAGCTGCTTTTTTACTTCAAAGAGCAAAATGCCCTCTTCATACTCGCGAAGTAAAGCTTTAAACTCAGGATATTTTTCTTCCAAACGAGTTTCTTCATAAGCCAAACTTTTTTGCGCAATCAACTTATCTAGTACGCGTTCTAGTGCATCTTCATGGCGACGAGGACGCATCGCAAAACGCTCATTAGGAGAGCGCTGAGCCATTTGAACTAGTTCTTTTACGGTTGCATTGATATTGCCCAAAGTAAAGACCACTTTTTCATTTTTAAGAAGCTCAGGTTGAGGATTCCAACGCCCTTGAATAAAGGCTGCATCATGACGTAAGTTGGCAATAAGTTCAGCATAGACCTTCTCGTCTAGTTTGTAGCCTGCTTCTTCCTTAATCTTATCCACTAAAGCGGTCTCAACCAACTTAAAGCGATTATCCCGCTTTACCTTAGCCGTCAATTCGGCCTTCATCTGAGGATAACTGCTTTTATCCATAGATTTTACTCTACGCAAAATATGCCAACCCGCTTCCGATTGCACAGGCTCTCCATAAACACCATCTTTGGGTAAACCAAAGGCAGCAGCCTCAAAGGTAGCATCAAATTGGTTAATGCCAACCCAACCAATGATTCCTCCTCGAGTTCTAGAGCTATTGTCCTGTGAGTACTGAGCCGCTAGCTCCGGAAAAGTGGCTCCCCCTGCTTTGAGTACTGCATGCAAAGAATCAATTTTAGCCTTGGCTTTTTCTTCTCCACCTTCCTTTTTCGGACGGATGAGAATATGGGCTAACTGAATTTGGCCATAAGCTGGACGAACTGCCGTTACTTTGAGCAAATGCAAACCGTATTTGGTCCGAACAATCTCCGAAACAGCCCCCTGCTTCGTCTCATAAAGCGCATTTTCTAGGCTATAAGGCAATTGCAAAACCGTAAAAAAGCCTAAATCCCCCTTTTTACTCTTGCTATAAGTATCTTCAGAATACTTGCCCACCATTGCCTCAAAATTATCCGCTGTCACTTCCTGCTGCACTTTTTTCATCCGAGCATAAGCCTCTTTAACCTCGGTTTCTTCTGCGTTTTCATCCAGTTTGATGAAAATTTGAGAAAAACGACGATCTTCCTGAGCCCGATCAAAAGCCTCCTTGACCAATTTTTCCGTAATCTCCCGATCCGTTAAATAACTGCTCGACAATTGTCGCTTATACTGATTCTGCTCGCGCAAAACTTCGGGCTTCTTATCTAAGCCCATTTCTTGGCCCTTTACTACCTGCAACTTGAAGTTGATGTAAAGATCCAAATATTCTTCCAATGACTTTTTGCTGTAATCTGCCTTCTCGCCATTGGTTTTGTCATAAATGTAGGTAAACTCAGAAAGACGAACTTCTACGCCTTTTACCATAAATAAAACAGGATCATCCTCCAAAGAAGGAACCCCAGAATTGGGTTGATGCGCCCAAAGCTGCCCCGCCAAAAAGAATAGGCAAAAGGCCATTATGCTATGCATCTTCATCATAGGTCTCGAAATATATAAGTAGTAATGAACAAATTAAACTCATTGAGCTTTAGCTCTACAAAGTTAAAGGAGTTCTCGCAAAAAAAGAATTTTCAGAAAATAGAACTATTTAAGCAAAGATTTTGGGGCTGCCCCGCCCTTTGGGCGGGTCGGGCTGTCTCGCAGCTCGCTATTCGCTCGGCCCTTCGCCAGCTTCGCTGTCTCGGTCTGGCCCTGAGGGCCACTGCTGTCCATCCCTCAGCCGCGTCGCTTCGCTCCTTTAGCGGCGGCAAGCCGCCGCCTAGACCAACTAGCGCAGACAATTCTTATAAAGCGGAATCACATTCTGAAAGCCCATGTAAAGCGCATCTACTGTCAACGCATGCCCAATAGATACTTCTAACAAATTAGGAATGTTTTGCTTAAAATAGGCCAAATTGGTCAAGTTGAGATCATGCCCAGCATTGAGCTCAATGCCTACCGCTGCCGCAGCTTCTGCAGCCTTAACATAAGGCGCAATCGCCACCGCTCTATCCGCCTTGTATTCATGGGCATAAGGACCAGTATACAATTCTACCCGATCAGCACCCAGCTTTTTGGCCCCCTCAATCATTTTAGGGTCGGGATCTACAAAAATAGATACCCGAGCCCCCAAACTTTTTAACTCTTTGGTGACCTCCTGCAAAAATGAGGCAAAAGCTAAGGTGTCCCAACCCGAATCAGAGGTTAAGGCCTGGGCCGCATCTGGGACCAAAGTCACCTGATCAGAAGGATATTGCCGAAGTAGATCCATAAATTCAGCTGTGGGATTGCCCTCAATATTAAACTCCGTGGCAATTTTTCCCCGCAATTCGGGAATATCACCATAACGAATATGACGCTGATCTGGACGAGGATGTACCGTGATTCCCTCCGCCCCAAATTTTTCACAATCTAGGGCCACTTGCAGTAGATTAGGAAAATTGGCTCCCCGTGCATTGCGAATTAGAGCCACCTTATTCAAATTTACGCTTAAGCGACAAGTTGACATATTTTTTCTTTTTGGTCAATTAGATGGCGCAATATACAGAACTCCTCTCAAAAGCAGTCTGCTTGAACGCTAAAGCTAATTTTGGACAGTTCGCCCTTGTTTTTTTCACTGCTAAGCATTCTAGAAATAGCCTTAACGCTTTTTTAATAGAAAAGACGGGAAGATGAATTTGGCTAACAGAAATATTGGATTAAATTTGTATCGCAAGCGATATAAAAACACTGACGATATGATTTTAAAAAATATACTTAGAGTAATTTTAGGCCTATTTATGCTTTATGCAGGAGTTGGGCATCTTACTTTTTTGAGAGAGGAATTTTATGCTCAGGTCCCTCGCTGGCTAACTACAGATCAGGGATTTATGGACCTAGTAGTTATTCTTTCGGGGGTTGTCGAGATTAGCTTGGGGGCCATGATGATTTTAGGTGGAAAATGGAAAGCTCAAACGGGTTGGGCACTAGCTATTTTCTTTTTTCTCATCTTCCCCGGTAATATCAATCAGTACGTCAATGAAATTGATGCTTTTGGATTAGATACAGACCAAAAGCGCTTTATTCGCTTACTCTTTCAACCATTGCTTATTCTCTGGGCCCTTTGGTCTACGCAAGCAATGCAACTCTTAAAGAAAAATAAAAAGCAAGCTTAGCTCAACAGAAGTTAAACTTCTGGGTTTTATAGCTTTCCTTAAATGAACGGAGTTCAGTATATCATTAATAATCAAACTAACGGTAAAATGGAATTACTCGATAAACTAAAATGGAGATATGCCGCCAAGGCAATGAATGGCCAAAAAGTGCCTGAAGAACAAATTGATCAAATTATTGAAGCGATTTCTTTATCGCCCACTTCTAGCGGTTTACAACCTTTTGAGGTTTTGGTCATAACTAATCCAGAAGTAAAGGAAAAAATTAGAGCTGTAGCTTGGAACCAGTCTATGGTAACAGATTGCTCACACCTCTTTGTTTTTGCCGCTTGGGATACTTATACCGAGGACCGCATTAACTACATGTTTGATCTTACTAATGAGATTCGAGGCTTTAAAAATGAAGGTTGGGAAAATTACAGACAGCAGTTGTTGCAATTTTACCCCCAAAGAGATGCAGAATTGAATTTTCAACATGCTGCTAGACAAGCTTATATTGCTTTTACTAATGCAATTAACGCTGCAGCCTTTTTGGGGTTAGATGCAACTCCTATGGAAGGTTTTGAGCCAGAAGCTGTAGATGAAATTCTAAACTTGAAAGCAAAAGGGTTGAGAAGCTGCGTGATGTTACCTGTTGGGTACAGAGATGCAGACAATGATTGGCTGGTTAATCTGAAAAAGGTGAGAAAGCCCCTTAATAAGTTAGTTCGTAGAATAGACTAATTCGCCTTTGGGGCAAAAATAGATTTGCGCTATGGAGACTTTTCTCCATAGCGCATTTTTTATATAGTTTAGGCCCTTTTGTAGGGGGATAAAAAAAGGACCAATGGAAAACCATTAGTCCTTTAGAATAGCGAGAGAGGGACTCGAACCCTCGACCTCAGCATTATGAGTGCTGCGCTCTAACCAGCTGAGCTATCTCGCCTTTTGCCCTAGTGCGATGCAAATATAGGGCAATATTTTCTTTCTCCAAATTTTTTCTAGAAAAAAGCTAAATATTTTTTCTAGAATGTGGGGCAACCTGTTCTTCTTCGGCCATTGTCGCCAAAGTTATAGATAAGAGAGACCTCCATACCGCCACGGCTGTTGTTGAGTGTTGCAAGGCTAGACATCGTGGCGTCATAGCTAAAGCCAAATTGGAATTGATTAACATCTAGGCCTACAATAAAGATAAGAGCATCTACACCCAAAGAGCTAGAGCTAGCATCGGTATATTGGTTAGAGATGCGGTTCCAAAGACCAAAACGGAAGGCAAAGTCATCATATTGAGGAGCTTGGTAGCGAAGGCTAACTCCGGCACTGATTTCTGTAGATGGGCCTTGAATCATAACTACAGCGCCAGGCAATAAACTCATTGAAGAGCGGCGACCACCTAGGCGAACTTCTCCGCCAGCGTGGATATTGAAGCGGCTGTAAAGCTTTTCTGTAGGGCCAGCGAAGCTATTTCCAGAAGTATCAACGGGAGAGCGATCAAAAAGAGAAATATCGGGTTGATTGAGGTGGAAGATACTAATTCCTCCATAGGCTGATTGGCGTTTACCGAAGGTTCCGTACCACATCAATCCGATATGAAGATCGGCATACATTCTAGAATCACGAACGGCTAACATATTTTCGCCACTGTTGATATTGGGGTTGTAGAAACCATTGCCATATTCGTTATCATATTGAGTAGAATAGGTATTTTGGTCCCAATCAATAGATCTTTGACCAAGGCCGAGGTGACCTCCAGCGATGAGGTAAGAGCTACGTTCCTTGCCTAGGCGGCCACGTCCTTGGCTAAGGAGTTTTTGGTAGTTGACATCTAGTCCGACATCTGTAATAGCATAAGAAGAGGCGCCGGCTACATCTCGCATGGCATTAAAGCCTACACCAACAAAATCTTCTTTACCTACGGCAAACTTTCCTTCTGCAGTAAAAGATGCTGTGCTATAGGGTTTGTCCAATACAGAGGACCATTGGCTGCGGTAGTTGATACCGAGGCGGTACTGCGACTCCATCACACCGGCTAAGGCGGGGCTTAATCGGGCTGGGGCAGAATAATACTGCGAGTAGCGGGGGTCTTGGGCCTTGGCCTCCTGTAAGTTGCAAAAAAAGGCCAGGAGCAAGAGGGCCGAAATAGGTCGGATAAGCTTCATGCGTCTCTTATAATTTTATCGGTAAAACCTTTAAGGCTATTAGTCCTTAGTGAGTATAATAAAATTGCCAACAAAAGTACAAAAACTAATGTGGCTGAAAAATATTGTTTTAGTTGAGCGGGAAAACTCCTTGGACTTTAAAACGGAGTTTTATATAAAATCTTGTAGTCAACCTTAAAATTCTTTTAAAGAAGAGCCATTCTTTTAGGTCAAACGACGATTCTACTGCTTTTGCTGCTAAAGATGCTGCTGGGCAATTGTTAAAAGCGGAATAAAGTCTGTAATTTGGGGCCGAAAAAAAGGCTGTAGAGCTTTTTTGCCAAGCGTTCATTTAATAGGAGTGGGCCATTTGGCCTAGCGATGTGCAGGGGTGGCCGAAGGCCAGACCGAGGCGGCAAAGCCGCCGCAGGGCCGAGCAAACTTGCGAGCCCCGAAACGTAGCGCCGCAGCTTGGCTGCGGAGGCCCCAAAAAATAAGAATTAATATATGAGAACACAATTAGCCATTCAATTTTTTATGTTTTTGATCTTGGCTGCGGCCTGTCAATCAAAGACGGCAGAAGTGAAGCAAGAAGAGCATACGCCTTTTGCGGTAGAGCGGACCTATTATTACGTCCGTTATTTGGAAGATAGCAAGGAGCTGCAGGCAGAGGCACGTTTTCAGCAGGATACGGGTAATTTAGTTTTAGCAGATAAATTGTATTTTGAGGGGCAGGTTATGCAGCCTAAGAAATTGCCGAAAGTGGGGTGGGAGTATCGTTATCATGAGCGTCCATCTAAATTTAAGGGCTGTTACCACTTTAGTTATGGGGGAGAGAGCGATACCATTTGTTTTCCGACTTACACGAACTTTGCCCTTAAAACACCAGAAGTTTCTTTGACTTTAGGAGGATTAATTGCCTGGGAAGGGCAGCCCTTGGGGCAGGAGGAAAGTCTAGTTTTGTTGTTTGAAGATGCCAAAGGGCAAGTGAAGACAGTGAATCATGTGGGATTGACGCGAGGCAGCCAATTTGAGATTCGGCCAGAACATTTGGAGGGGCTAAATGTTGGGGCTGCTAGCTTGCGCTTGATTCATAAAAGCACTGTGATTCAAAAAATAGATGGACAGGTGCAGGTCATTAAGCTAGAGTATTATCGAGAGACCTTAAAAATTGAAATTGTAGCCTAATGTATATAGTAGCAGAAAAATATTTGGTTACGGCCGATATCTTTGACAAGCAGTTTGTTTGTAATTTGGATGCCTGCAAGGGCGCTTGTTGTTGGGAGGGAGACTTTGGGGCTCCTTTAGAAGAGGCTGAAGTGGATACACTTAAAGCAATTTATCCGATCATTAAAGACCGTTTGACGCCTGCGGGACGTGCTGCAATTGAAGAGCAGGGGGTAGCTACACATAGCGAAGAGCAAGAAGGTTGGGCCACTGCCTTAATTGATGGTGGGCCTTGTGCCTTTATTCATTATGAAGAGGATGGTCGAGCTAGCTGTGGTATTGAAAAGGCGCATAAGGAAGGTGTTATTGATTATCTCAAGCCTGTTTCTTGTCACCTTTACCCTATTCGGACCAAGCAATTGCCCGATTTTTTGGCGCTGAACTATGATCATTGGGATATTTGCTCAGCGGCTTGTAGCTTAGGCGAAGAATTAAAAGTGCCCGTTTATCAGTTTTTGAAGGGGCCACTGACCAAAGCCTTTGGTCAACATTTTTATGAAGAACTAGAAGCTATGGCTGATTATCATGCCCAAATGGGCAGACAGACCTAGCAATCACTCACCTACTAATATTTGCAAATGATTGCACTAGCTGGAATTATTGTTTTGGGGATTTTGGCTCAATGGGTAGCATGGCGACTGCGCCTTCCTGCTATCCTTCCCCTGATTTTGATTGGCCTTTTGGTAGGCCCTATCGCAGAAATCTGGACGGGGCATAAGTTTATTGAACCCGTTTTTGATTATCTTTTTGAGGCGAATGGAAAAGCCCTTTTATTAGACGAACATGGACACCCACAAGGCAATGGAGGGCTTTTCCCCTCAGATGTGCTTTTCTGGTTTGTTTCTTTGGCTATTGGTGTTATCCTTTTTGAGGGAGGACTCACGCTGAATCGTCATGAGGTAACGGGAGTAGGCCCTGCTATCGGTAAATTGGTTACCCTAGGTTCTGCCATTACCTTTGTTGGGGCAGGCTTGGCCGCTAAGTTTATTATTGGTCTCCCTTATGACATCGCTTTTCTATTTGGTAGCTTGGTTATTGTTACTGGCCCTACCGTAATCGCTCCTATTTTGCGCAATGTGCCTTTGCGGCGAAATATTTCTACCGTCCTCAAATGGGAAGGAATTCTAATCGACCCAATTGGGGCTTTGGTGGCCGTTTTGGTCTTTGACTTTATTATCTCGCACGAATCAGAAGGCTCTTTTGGTATAGAAGCCTTTAAGGAATTTACGGGAATTATCTCAGTAGGATTTACTTTTGGCATCGGTACGGGCTTTGGCTTTTATCAACTGCTGAAAAGAGATATGATTCCGCATTATTTATTGAATGTGGTTTCTTTGGCCTTGGTGCTAGGGGCTTTTGCCCTTTCTGATATTGTAGTGCATGAGTCGGGACTATTGACTGTTGTTGTGATGGGAATGACCTTGGCTAACCTTAAGGTGCCTCACTTTAAGGAATTGCTTTATTTTAAAGAGTCTTTGACGGTTCTCCTAATTTCAATTCTCTTTATCGTGCTTTCCGCTAATATTGATGGCGAACAATTACTCTTATTGGCCGATTGGCGCTATTGGGCGCTTTTTGCCGTGGTGGTTTTGGTCCTGCGCCCTCTTTCTGTTTTTGCCTCTACAGCTAAAGGAGGCCTAGACTTAAGGGAAAAACTCTTTATTTCTTGGGTTGGGCCTCGTGGAATTGTAGCCGCAGGGATAGCCTCTCTCTTTGGATTAAAACTAGCCAATTATGGCTATGAGGAGGCCGAACTAATTACCCCGCTGGTTTTTATGATCGTTATGGGAACCGTTCTACTCAATGCTACTACGGCCCGCTTAGTGGCTAAGTTGCTAGGCGTTACCCTACAACAATCTAATGGATTGCTAATTGTTGGGGCCAATCCCGGCGCTCGCCTGATTGGCAACTATTTGCAAAATCATGGCCGACATGTGGTTTTGGTGGACCGCTCTCCAACTTTGGTCCAAGAAGCTCAAGATATGGGCCTGAAGGCTATTGAACAAGATATTATTGAGGGCAACCTGGAAGAAGAACTAGAACTACTCGATATGGGGTATTTGCTAGCACTTACGCCTAGCACTGCTGTTAATGAGGTGGCTTGCAAACGCTATAAAGAAGTTTTTGGAGAAAATGGTACCTTCCGCATCGTCTCACAGGCTGAAAGTCAAGGCCAAATAGAATTAGCCGATGAGGCCGCTTTTGATATCAAAACAGATTATATCAACTTTTTGGAGACGGCCCGAGATTATCCACATATCCGAGAGCATGCTTTGCAGTCTCAAGAGCAGTTTGAACAGGTTTGCCAACTGAGCTGCCGCAATACTATCCCGCTCTTTATCCTCAAACCCGATGGTAATTTCCATTTTGTGCGGGCCAATCAACCCCAAAATGAACAGATAGAAGCTGGGGATACCCTTATTTATATGGGAAAAGAAATTGAGGCGCCTAGCACCGAAGTGGTGGAGGAACTCGAAGAAGCTTAGGCCGTAAATTTACGGTAATACTATAAAGACAGTCTCTGTGTAGGGACTGTCTTTTTTTAGGGGCCTCCGCAGCAAAGCTGCGGCGCTACGCTTTGGGGCTCGCTGTTCGCTCGGCCCTTCGCCAGCAAAGCTGGCTCGGTCTGGCCTGACGGCCACCCCGCCGCATCGCTAGGCCTGCGGCCCTTCGGGCCTGTAGGATGGATATATGGACCTGCGGGTTTCAACCCAGAGGAACAGGATTTCGCCCCCAAATGTTAGAGCGTTGGGACTGTTCAGGATTTTGTGTATTAGAATAAAATTTGAGCCTTTAGCTTGCTAGGATTTGGCCAATCTGGGGGGACACAAAATTTCAAACCGTCTCTTGGACCTAGAGGCGGCGAAGCCGCCGGCTGAGGGATGGAGAGGGGGGCCGAAGGCCAGACCGAGCAAAAATGCGCAGCATTTTTTGCGAAGGGCCGAGCGAACAGCGAGCCCGGAACAGCCCGACCCGACCATAGGGAGGGGCAGCCCCAAAAAATAAAAAAGAATAAATTATTTAGAGACTAAAGAAAAAGTTAAGGAAATATAGTTTTGATTGGCTTAATTTTTGTCTATAAAAAATTAGTTTTTAATGGTTTAGTGAAAGGTTTTTTTCAATACAAAAGAGTTAAACAACTCTGCTAAAGCGATTCGGTGGCCTCCTGAATCGCTTTTTTTTGTCTACTTTTCTATATTAAGGGGCATTTTTTAAAATGATCATTAAATTAGGAACAACTATGACGTATAGATGGACGGCCCTTTCGCTTTTTATTTGGGCTTTGTTGAGCTGCTCAACAATTTACGCTCAGGAAAACACCAAGCTGAGCAATAAGAAAGATGGGGGGTATATTTTCACGCTTCTCCATGATATTGAGGCTACAGAGGTGCAGAATCAAAATCGTACGGGAACATGTTGGAGTTTTTCGGCCCTTTCGTTTTTTGAGTCGGAGTTACTTCGGATGAAAAAAGGCAAGCACAACCTTTCTGAGATGTACATTGCTCGTCGGGCATATTTGGATAAGGCCGTGAACTATGTGCGGATGCATGGCCACTTTAACTTTGGGCCAGGTGGTGCTTTTCATGATATTCCTCACGTTATTAAGCGTTATGGCATTGTGCCTCAGGAAGTATATCAGGGGTTGGACTATGGGATGAAAACCCACAACCACTCGGAGCTTAACAACATCTTAGAAGCGATGGTGAAAGAGGTGATTAAAGCACCGCAGAAAAAAAAGCTCACGCCCTCTTGGAAAAAAGCTTTTAATGGGGTTTTAGATGCTTATTTGGGAGAGGTACCTGAGAAGTTTGAGTATCAGGGCAAAACCTATACTCCTGAATCTTATGCCAAAGAATTGGGGCTAGATATGGATGATTATGTAGTGATTACTTCTTTCACGCATCATCCATTTTATGAGTCATTTGTGTTGGAAATTCCTGACAACTGGGCTTTTGGTTCTACTTATAATGTACCTTTGGATGAGTTAGTAGAAATTACTAACAATGCATTGGAAAATGGTTTTGGTGTAGCTTGGGCTAGTGATGTATCGGAAAAAGGATTTTCTTATCGGGATGGTTTGGCTATTGTGCCCAAAGATGAGCGGACCATTCGTATTAAGGGCCGCGACAACCGCAACTTTAGTGATGCTGGTGCCGAAAAAATTGGTTCTGCCTTTGATGAGCCTGTAGAAGAGTTGGCCATCACGCAGGAAATGCGTCAGGAAGCTTTTGATAACTACGAGACAACGGATGATCACGGCATGCACTTTACGGGTATGGTAGAAGATCAGAGAGGAACCAAATACTACATTGTGAAAAACTCTTGGGGAAAAACGAATGATTGTGATGGTTACTTCTATGCTTCAGAGGCATTTTTCCGTTATAAAACTACCAATATTATGGTCCATAAGGACGGGATTCCTAAAAAGATAAAGAAGAAGCTAGGCATTAAATAAATAGTGTCTAAAGAGATAGAATAGAGGCTCGAGCAAAGTTGCTCGAGCCTTTTTGCCCTTAAATAGGCCTTAAAAAAGAGAGGGGGCTTTTGCAAGCCCTAATAGTTTTACTAAATTTGCCAACTGGTAAAACAGGCATTTAGGCCTGTGTATCTGTACTAAACAATTAATTTAGCATCCCTCAAACCTGCAAAACGCTAGTATTTTTGCTAGATCATTGATTTTGCCAAACCAAAAAGATGAATAATTTTAAGTTTTTGAACAACCTCATGGGTTGGCTCATGTTTGCTGTGGCTGCCACAGTCTACCTACTCACGGCTGAGCCCACGGGCAGTCTTTGGGATTGTGGTGAGTTTATTTCCGCTGCTTATAAACTGGAAGTGGTCCACCCTCCTGGAGCCCCCTTATTCTTAATGATTGGGCGCATGTTTGCCTTTCTGGCCGATACCTTTTCTGCCGATAAAGCTAATATTGCCTATGCCCTCAATGCGATGTCTGGTTTATCTACGGCTGCCTTGGTGTTATTCATTTTTTGGTCAACCACCATTTTGGCTAAACTTAGTTTGTTGGGGCATCGAGCTAAGGTTACTGATACAGGCGACAAGCTCGCTATTTTAGGTGCTGGAGTTGTTGCGGCATTATCAACTACCTTTGCTACCTCTGTTTGGTTTTCTGCTGTAGAAGGGGAGGTGTATGCTATGTCTTCTGGTTTTACAGGCCTAGTTATTTGGGCGGCCTTGCGTTGGTATGTAACAGACAATGCTCGTTCAGACCGCTGGTTGGTCTTTATTGCCTACATGATTGGCTTATCGATTGGGGTGCACTTATTGAGTTTGCTCGTGATTCCCTTTATTGCGCTTTTGTTTTACTACAAAAAGAGCCAAGTTCGAGAAACCGAGTTTAGTAGCAACATGATGTTTACTGTTTTGGCTTTTGCGGTCCTTGTTGGGGTACAGTTTATCTCTACTTTTCCCGTTTGGTTGCATGTAATCTTTGCTTTAGCTGTACCTGGTATTTATCTGTATTCAGCCTTTCAAGCGCCTCAGAAAGAGCGTAAAATTTGGCTAAATATGGGGCTTTCTTTCGGAATTGGTTTTGCCATTCTGATGTTTATGCAGGCCCTGTTTATACCTAAATTACCTGAGTTTGCAGCTGGCTTTGACTTTACTTTTGTGAACAATTTTGGTCTTCCCTTAGGAAGCGGAATGATCTTCTTTGTCCTTCTCTTGATTGGTTTAGTTGCTGGGGGAATTTACTACGCAGAAAGTAGAAAGAACTATTACTTACAGATGGGCGTAATGATGTTTGCCGTGGCTTTGATGGGTTTTTCTACCTATTCTTCTATTGTTATTCGAGCCGCAGCCAATACACCAATCAACATGAATAAGCCTTCTGACCCTTATAGCTTATTATCTTATATCAACCGGGAACAATATGGAGAGCGCCCGCTTTCTTTTGGTCCTCACTTTGCCGCTGAAGATATTGGTTATAAAGCAGGCGATAAGGTTTATCGCCCTGTAGAAAAAGGTAACGGTTTTCGCTATGAGGTAGTTGCCGAAAAAGGAGGCTACAAATACAAGAAATCGGATCAGATGCTTTTTCCTCGTTTGGGACATATGGATGAGGCGCGAAAAACGCAGTATCGCCGTTGGCTCAATCTTGGGCCGAAGGAAACGCCCGATATGAATGACAACTTAGATTTCTTCTTTCGCTATCAGGTGGGCTGGATGTATTTCCGCTACTTTATGTGGAACTTTGCAGGCCGCCAAAATGCCAAGCAAGGCTTCTATGAAAATGACCCCACTAAAGGAAACTGGATTTCTGGTCTTTCGCCTCTAGATGGCATGCGCTTGATTCCGCAGTCTAATTTGCCCGAATCAAGAAGCCAAGATAAAGGCCGCAATACCTATTATCTATTGCCCCTTATTTTTGGTCTTATCGGTTTGGTTTTCCATATCCGCAGACGTCCACAAGATGCTCTAGCCTTGGGTATTCTTTTCCTCGTAACAGGACTGGCGATTATTGTTTTCTCCAACCAACCACCTAGTGAGCCTCGTGAACGAGATTATGTACTTGTAGGTTCTTTCTTTACCTTCTGTATGTGGATTGGCTTGGCTGTTCCCGCTATTTATAGTGAACTTAAACGCTTTATGGGCCAAGGGCAAGCCGGTGCAGGCATTGCTCTAGCCCTAGTCGTTACAGCGCCTATTATCATGGGCTTTGAAAACTGGGATGACCACTCTAGAGCTCAACATACTGGTGCACGCGATTATGCAACTAACTTTCTGATGTCTTGTGCTCCGAATGCCATCATCTTTACTTATGGAGATAATGATACCTACCCGCTTTGGTATGCCCAAGAAGTAGAAGGCATTCGTACTGATGTGCGAGTAGTCAACTTTAGCCTTTTGGCTGTAGATTGGTATATCGATCAATTACGCAGAACAATGAATGAATCTCCAGCAATTGCTATGACTATTCCTGAGTCTGCCTATCGAGGAACTTCCAGAAACGCCCTACCTGTTCAAGCTTCTGGCCGCCCCATGAATTTGGTGGATGCTGTTCGATTTATGGGGGAAAATCACCCTTCTGGTCAAGCCCCTAGTTATGTGCCAACTGATAATATCGTAATTCCAGTTGATAAGGCTGCTGTAAGAGCAAATAAGGCTGTATCTTCTACGATCACCGATGAGCAAATTGCTAATCAAATTAACTTGAAGCTCAATAGACGCTTGGTTTATAAAGATCAGATTGCTCTTTTGGATATTGTTGGAACTAACATGGCCAATGGTTGGACTCGTCCCATCTATTTTGCGGTAACTGTTCGTCCCGAAAAATTGGGTAGCTTAAAAGATTACCTACAAATGGAGGGAATGACACTCCGTATTGTCCCCATCAAAACTACTAGTGCCAATTCTTATGCTGGTGCTATGGGCATGGGCCGCATTGAGTTAGATAGTATGTACCGCAATGTAGTAGAACGCTTCAGCTGGGGTGGTTTTGACCAATACGAGATGTTTGTAGATGAAAGTTATGCACCAAGTGTGCAAACTACACAGTTCGCAATGGTGCGCTTAGCCAGAGAATTAGCTGCTGTTGGCGATAGGGAAAGAGCTTTGAATGTATTAGATAAGCTTTTTGAAGGTTTCCCACATATGAATTTCCCCTTAGATGAAGGCTATAGCCGTTTACAGGCCCTAGAGATGTACGCCAATCTTCAAGCGGGCGATAAGGCTGCCCCTCATTTGAAGGACCTTAGCCTTACCTTGGCTGATAAGATGGGCTACTATGCTCAGTTTGTGGCGCCTTTTAGCCTTGGCGAGTTTGCCCAGAAGTTTGGAACACTACAACAGCAATCTGATCAGAAGAAGAATCAACTAAACCAATTGGTACAGATGATGAATCAAGCCGCTGAGAATAGCCCACAAAAACAACAGCTTTATCAGCAGGCCATACAACTGAACAATGAAGTAGAACAATTGGAGGCTCAAAAAAATGCTTTGCTTAGTACTACGGATAACCCAGAGATGGCTACTGTATTTAGCGATAAAATCTCTTTGGCGATTTCGCAAAGTAATTTGGTCAAACGCCTAGTTGGCCAAATTGCTAACCAAGAGCTACTCAATACCTATAACGATCTCTTTACGCCTTTCGGCTTTGAGCAAGCTTCAGCTGGCAATACGCCCGCTCCAGCTCCTCAACCCACCCCTGAGCAAAAAGAGGAAGCTCCCGAATCAATTTCTGTAGATTCTTAGGGCTTTGCCCATAAAAACAAAAAAGCCGGTCTCTTTAGAGACTGGCTTTTTTTATGGCCCTATAAGATCTGTTTTACTGCGGTTTTGGGGCCCGCGGCCAGCAAAGCTGGCCGCCGCTATGCTGCGGGGCTCACAGGTCTGTTCGGCCCTTCGGGCTTCACTTCGTTTCGCCCTTGGTCTGGCCTTCGGCCACCCCTGCGCAGCGCTGGGCCAAATGGACCTTCTGCGCTTTGGTGGCTAAAGGCAGAAAGCAGGCCTAGTAATCTATATCATAAAGTCTTTAGGGGGTAGGGAAGTCCGTTTCGATTGAATCTGCAATCAGCTCTGCTTTTACAATACAGTCTATTATCCCTTTATCCCCGTAACAGCCTCCTACCATCTCTTTGGGACTATACTTAATTTTAAACCATTTGCCTTTAAGCTCTGGATCGCCTGCAATATAATCACCAGCTATTTTTGCTTCTTCTTCAGAGAGTGTTATGAAAAAAGATGTCTTAGGGTCCTCATTGCAGTGAAAATATATGGCTAAACCATTAGAATCTTTAAAGGTATAACTGGGGCCAGGGCCAGCACCACCACTGAAATCGATAAACTGAAGTGTTGCAGTTTGAAGCTCTGGACTACTTGTTTTAGGGGCATTGGGGCTACAGGCCGTAAATAATAGGCCGAATAAGGCCCAATATAAAATAGATTGCTTCATTTTATGGGGGTATTAAATGTGAATAATTAAAGGCAGAAAGCTGGCCTAGTAATTTATCTCATGAAGTTTATAGGGAGTAGGGAAATCCGTTTTAATTGAATCTGTAATCAGCTCTGCTTTTACAATAGATGCTTCTGCTGCTGCCTCTGATGCTTTCAATAATTATTTTTTGAAGCATTAGCACAGGTATTGACGCAACTCAAGTATAAACACTTTTTAAGCCAATATCTTTTCTGCATTAAGCCCCTTTCTCTGGTGCATCTAGTTCAGAAACATTCTGTTTTTCTGTATTATTTTCTCTCTTTGCCTGCCAACCGCCAAAGCTTGCTGTCTCTCCTCTACAAAATCACTTCCTTCCAGTTAAAGTTGAGTTGTTCGTTATCTAAGCCTTGAGAAAGGTTGGTAAATTGAGGGATATCAACTTCCCAGCGTCCATTTATCTTCTGTTTTTATTGTATCAGTATTTCAGGACAAAACAATTGGGCGTAAATAGCTCAGCCGAAGGCCTTTTAAGGGCCCGAAGGGCCTAGCTCGCATTGGCTTAGGGATGGACAGCAGTGGCCCAAAGGGCCAGACCAAGCCAGCTTGCTGGCGCAGGGCCGAGCAGACTTGCGAGCTGCGAGACAGCCCGACCCGCCCAGAGGGCGGGGAAGCCCCAACAAATATTCCCCTTCTTCTCCACAAGACAAAATGAGCCGCCCTAATTAGGCCCCTGCTTTCGCCCCTATAAAGAAGATAAAAAATAGCTTTCAAGCAGGAAGGCAATAATTTTTGAGCAAGTTCTTATATATTTGCCCCAAGGTTTCCCCAAAGGAAAACGAAATTGCGAACCAATAAACGATAGTCTATGACCAAATTGGATTTAGCCTTTAATAAAAATGAGGACGATAATAAGTTAGAGGTCTCGCGAATGCGCCACTTGCTAGAGCGCATTTATGAGGGGGGTGGAAAGAAACGCATTGACAAATTGCATAGTAAAGGAAAATTGACTGCTCGAGAGCGCATCAATTACCTGATTGATAAAGATAGTGAGTTTTTAGAGTTAGGAGCTTTTGCTGGTTTTGAGATGTATGAAGAACATGGTGGTTGTCCCGCAGGTGGTGTTGTTGGTGGTATCGGATACGTGAAGGGCCGCCAATGCGTTATTGTGGCGAATGATGCTACAGTAAAAGCAGGTGCTTGGTTTCCGATTACGGGAAAGAAAAACCTACGCTTCCAAGAAATCGCTATGGAAAACCGTCTACCCATTATTTACTTGGTAGATTCTGCAGGGGTATATTTGCCTATGCAAGACGAGATTTTCCCCGATAAAGAACATTTTGGACGTATTTTCCGCAATAATGCCGTGATGTCGAGCATGGGAGTACCCCAAATTGCGGCCATCATGGGGAGTTGTGTAGCTGGTGGGGCCTATTTGCCTATCATGTCTGATGAATCACTGATTGTTGACGGCACAGGTTCTATCTTCCTTGCGGGGCCCTATTTGGTAAAAGCCGCTATTGGCGAGCAAGTTGATAAGGAGACTTTGGGAGGTGCAACAACACAATGCGAAATCTCTGGGGTTACAGATTATAAGGTGCCTAATGATCGTGTTTGCTTAGATACAATTAAGGATCTAATTGATAAACAAGGTGCTTTTGATAAAGCGGGTTTTAATCGAGTTACTCCAGCTCCTCCCGCCAAAGATCCTGAAGATATTTACGGGATTTTCCCCTTCGATCGTAGCCGCCCTTATGATAGTCTAGAACTAATTGAGCGCCTAGTCGATGATTCTAAGCTAACACAATACAAAGAAGGCTATGGCAAAACGATGATCTGCGCCTATGCTCGTATTGATGGTTGGGCCGTAGGCATTGTGGCCAATAATCGCCAAGTTGTTAAGAATGCTAAAGGAGAAGTACAGTTTGGTGGCGTAATTTATTCTGATGCAGCCGATAAAGCCGCCCGCTTTATCATGAACTGTAACCAAAAGAAGATTCCACTAGTCTTTTTACACGATGTTACGGGCTTCATGGTCGGTAAACGTTCTGAGCATGGTGGAATTATTAAGGATGGCGCCAAAATGGTCTCTGCGGTTTCTAATTCTACTGTACCCAAGTTCTCTATTGTTATGGGGAATTCTAATGGGGCAGGGAATTATGCCATGTGTGGCAAGGCTTATGATCCCCGTCTTATTGTAGCTTGGCCCAATGCCAAGATTTCTGTTATGGGAGGTTCACAGGCTGCCAAAGTATTGCTCCAAATTGAGAAGAGTTCACTAGCCGCCAAAGGTGAAGAACTCAGTGAAGAGAAAGAACAAGAACTACTCGATAAAATTGAGGCCCGCTACGAAAAGCAGAGCTCAGCCTATTATGCTGCCTCTCGTCTTTGGGTAGATGCAATCATTGATCCACTAGAAACTCGTCGTGTGATTTCAATGGGCATTGAGGCTGCTAATAATGCTCCCGTGGCTAAATTTAACCCTGGCATTATTCAAACATAATCCCTACTTCAATGGGAAATCATTAAATTTGCTGGCTACCAAGAGGTAGTCAGCATTTTTAATGTATAGCATATTCAATCACCAAAATAACCAATATGGCTACAGCCAAAACCCCTTCTTTTTTTAGTCGTCTATTTCTCAATGATCGCAATATCTTGGCCTTGATTAGTATCAACGCAGTGGTCATCTTTTTTCAGGGTTTTCCCAATACGGGCTATGAGCAGCTCTTTACTTATATGGATGATTTGCTCACGGTTCTCTTTCTCACTGAGTTAGTCGTTAAGTCAAGACATTATGGCCTCAAAGAATATCTGCGCTCACACTGGAACCGCTTCGACCTCACACTGATTTTACTTTCTTTACCCTCTTTATTGGTCCATATTATCCCCGACCTGACTGATTATGTCAATGTGAGTTTCCTCATGGTTCTACGCGTCTTGAGGGTCTTCAAATTTTTCCGATTCATCCAGTTCTTTCCCCAAGTAGAGCATATTTTCCGATCCATTAGTGAGGCCCTCAAAGCGTCTTTTATGGTGCTAGTTGGCTTTTTTGTTTTGGTGTTTATTATGGCCATTATCTCAACCTTCTTCTTCCAAGAAGTGGCTCCCAGCCTATTTGGCAACCCGCTCAAGGCCTATTATGCCATCTTTCAGGTCTTCACGGTAGAGGGCTGGAACGGGGTCACTGACGCTTTGGTGGCAGAAGCCCAACTATCGCCCGTTGCCGAGTTTTTTACTAAGGCCTATTTTATTTTTATGCTTATTATGGGGGGTGTTTTTGGGCTATCTATTGTCAACTCGATCTTTGTTGATGCTATGGTCAGTGATCATGATGAAACCGAACAACAGTTTGAGGAAGTAGAGCAGGAGCTGAAAAAAATGCATAGCAAAATGGATCGCCTGTTAGCTCTTCTAGAAGCTAAGGGCGTGTTGCCCGAAGAATTAGATCAAGTCGATAAGGAGACCAAGGAATAAGCTCTACTTTTTTAACTGCCCTTTTTTTGGGGCCCGCGGCCGACTGGGGCAATTGCCCCAGTCGGCCGCCGCTATGCTACATGGCTCGCTGTTCGCTCGGCCCTGCGGCGGCTTTGCCGCCTAGGTCTGGCCTGCGGCCACCATTCCGCAGCGCTGGGCCAAATCTACCTTTTGGGCTTGAGCAGCCTAGCCAAAGGCTTGGCTTTCTTGAGTCACAGTTAGCTATAATTGGACACCAATAGGTAGACAAAATTATTTATTTGATCATAAATCTGTATCTTCTTACTCTTGTTGCGTTCTATAAAGGAAGTCTAAGAGAAAAAAATTTAATCTGAGCCCAATACCAAACGACACAAAAACCAACTATAGAGGGAAAGCTTTAGGGAGCTTTCTCTTTTTTTATGCCTATAAGACAAGGGGAGCAATTAGAAGGCTTGGCCGTTTTACTCTACTTGTGTATCTTTGCAGTTGGCTTATTCATTATGAAAACAGCCCAAAAGGCTTGGCCTTTTGATTTATCTGGATGACAATAAAATATTTGTAGTTTGGCAACTCCAAGAACTGTAGCCTTTTATACCCTAGGGTGCAAACTTAACTACTCCGAAACGTCTAGCATTGGTCGCCTTTTTGAAGAGGCAGGCTATGGCGAAGTGCCCTTTAATGATGGGGCTGATATTTATGTGATTAACACTTGCTCGGTCACTGATTTTGCAGACAAGAAATGCCGAAAGGTCGTTCGTTCTGCCTTGCGTAAAGCCCCTCATGCTTTTGTAATTGTGATTGGTTGTTATGCGCAACTCAAACCGCAGGAGATTGCTGATATTCCTGGGGTAGATTTGGTCCTTGGGGCCGCCCAAAAATTCCGCATCCTCGATTATGTGCAGGATCTCACTAAGGCCCCTGAAAAGGGGATGATTTATGC
>Ga0193958_1000207_pt1 | contig 25067 bp, 26 predicted proteins | sample FB_1_MG_FD_140320 | JGI IMG/M metagenome (GOLD analysis project Ga0193958, IMG submission 140320) | Microbial mat bacterial communities from the Broadkill River, Lewes, Delaware, United States - FB_1_MG | ecosystem: Environmental > Aquatic > Freshwater > River > Microbial mats | place: USA... | reverse complement strand
AAGATGTGTAAGAGGGGGTAGATTTTATTTTCTAGTTTTTGAGGTAACAAGTGTGACCCTTGCAATAGTGGAGTCTGGTTCTATTGCGTCAATTGCATTTTCTAAAAGAGTAGAAAATACACTATGCCACTTCTTGAACATTTTGATATTGCTAAACATTTTGAAATAATAACAGGAAGAGAATGTGTTGAAAATCCAAAGCCACATCCTGAACCTATTTTAAAAACATTAGAGCAAATGAATTATAATCCTAATTTTCATAATGTTTGGATGATTGGAGATACAAAACTTGATTTAATTGCGGCTCAAGGAGCAAATATCAACTCTGTTGGAGTTTTATGTGGATATGGGAAAGAGCTTGAACTTAGAGAGTATACAAACTTTATTGAAATCAATGCCTTAAAAGCAATTAAATTTATAAAAAATAGATAAATTTTTAATTTATCTATTTAAAATCTTAATAAAAACATACATTTATAACTTAATTTTTACTAAATTTAAATAATTAACATATTTTTTACATAACTAATTAAGTATTTAAGTCTATAATATTTACTTAGTGACTTTTTTAAATAATAATATTACAAAACTCTATATTTTAGTACCTAGTTACAATTTTATAATATTATTCTATGACATACAAATGAAAAATATTTCTATTTGTTATTTTAGAAATGTATAAAAAAGTTACACTTTTTTCATTTTATAGAGTGAAGAAAGTTCATTATAAGTTAAAACTCTCTATAATAACAAAGACTAATTAAATTTTTTAAGTCAAATTTAATATTAATTAAGGAGCCTCTATGTTAGAAATTAGATGGCATAGCCGTGCGGGACAAGGTGCTGTAACTGGTGCTAAAGGTCTTGGATCTATTGTTGCTGAATCTGGTAAACAAGTTCAAGCGTTTGCATTCTATGGTTCAGCTAAAAGAGGTGCGTCAATGACAGCCTATAATAGAATCGATGATAAAGTAATTTTAAATCATGAAAAATATATGAGCCCAGATTATGTGTTTATACTTGATCCAGGTTTAGCTTTAACTGATGATTTCACTGCTAATGGTAAAGATACAACAAAATATATTATTACAACTCACCTTAGCAAAGATGATTTAATCGCATTAGTTCCAGAATTACAAGATATTAAAGATAGAGTATTTATTCTTGACTGTTTTCAAATAGCAAGAGATACTATTGGAAAAGCAATTCCTAACACTCCAATGCTTGGTGCATTTATGAAAGTTAGTGGAATGTTTGAACTAGATCACTTCAAAGAAAAAATGCAGGGTGTATTAAAAAAATTACCACAAAATATTATTGATGCAAATATGGTTGCAATCCAACGTGCTTTCGATGAAGTTCATTAAAGGATAAAAAATGAGTAAGCCAATTAGTGAAATGGGATGGGATGAGTTAGTACCTGGTGCTGCTCTTTACACATTCGATGGAAATATAGATTATAATATAGCAGAAATACTACCAGAAGATAGAAAATATTCAGAAACAAGTTCAAAGAGTATGTCTGTTGGAGACTGGAGAGTTATTAAGCCAGTATGGAACTCTGAAACTTGTATTGATTGTCAAAACTGCTGGATATTCTGTCCAGATACATCAATCATTGCAAGAAATAAAGAGATGAAGGGTGTAGATTATGAACACTGTAAGGGATGTGGATTATGCGTAAGCGTTTGTCCTACAAATCCAAAATCATTATTAATGTTTAATGAGTATGAAACAGTTGAAGATGCGCTTTCAAAATGGCCTGAGAAAAAGAAAAAAGGTGAATAGTAATGAATAAAAGAGTAATGGAATTAAAAAAAGTAGAAGTTTGGGATGGAAATATGGCAAACTCACAAGCTTTAAGACAAGCTGATGTTGATGTTGTTGCTGCATACCCTATTACACCTTCTACAGCTACTGTAGAAAATTACTGTATGTTCCATGCAAATGGATATATTGACGGTGAAGTTATTATGACTGAATCAGAGCATGCTGCAATGTCAGGATGTGTTGGTGCTGGAGCTGCTGGTGGTAGAGTTGCAACAGCAACTTCTTCTCAAGGTTTAGCACTTATGATTGAAGTTTTATATCAAGCATCTGGTATGAGAATTCCAGTTGTTTTATGTTTAGTAAATAGAGCACTTGCTGCACCACTTAATGTAAATGGTGACCACTCTGATTTATATTTAACTAGAGATTCAGGATGGATTTCAATTGATGCATTCTCACCTCAAGAAGCATATGATATGACTTTAATGTCATTTAAAATCTCTGAGCATCCACAAGTTAGATTACCAGTAATTTCTAATCAAGATGGATTTATGACTTCACATACAGCACAAAATGTTGTACCTTTAGAGGATGAAGTTGCAGCTAAATTTGTAGGTGAATACTTACAAGTAAATGCATTATTAAACTTTGACAAACCTGTAACTCATGGTGTACAAACTGAACAAGATTGGCACTTTGAACACAAAGCTAAACAACATGCGGCATTAATGGGTTCTAAAAAAGTAATTTTAGATATTTTTGCTGAATTTAAAGAATTAACAGGAAGAGAATATAAACTTGTTGAATCTTACGGTATGGAAAATGCTGAGATTGCAATTGTATGTTTAGGTTCAACGTTTGAAACTGCAATGTTAGCAATTGATCAATTAAAAGAAGAAGGAATTAATGCAGGTGTTGTTGCACCTAGAGTATTTAGACCATTCCCTCTTGAAGAAGTAGCAGATGCTTTACAAAATGTTAAAGCAGTAGCATGTATGGATAGATCTGCTCCTGGTGGAACTGTTGGTGCACTATTTAATGAAATCTCTGGTGCATTAATCAATACTCCTGCACGTCCTTTAATGTCAAATTTAATCTATGGATTAGGTGGTAGAGATATGACTGTTGCTGGATTAAAAGATATTTTTAGAACATTAGATAAAGAAGCAAAAGAAGGTAAATTATCAGGAAAAATCCAAAGACTTGTTGGAGTTAGAGGACCTGAACTTAGCTTTTATGAAGCTCAAGGAGCAAAATAATGAGTACATTAGTTAATACACAAAAAGAGATTAAAAATTTAAAATCATTCTCAACAGCAGCTGAGAGATTTGAAGGTTCACACCTTTTATGTCCAGGTTGTGCTCACTCAATTATTGTAAGAGAAGTTTTAAATGCGACTAATGATAACCTAGTAGTTTCAGCTTCAACTGGATGTTTAGAAGTTTGTACTGCTATTTATCCTCATACTTCATGGGATTGTTCTTGGATTCATATTGGATTTGAGAATTCTTCAACTGCAATGGCAGGTGTTGAAACTATGAATAAAGCATTAAGAAACAAAGGTAGAATTAGTGAAGACACTCCTCAACCAAAATTTGTAACTTTTGGTGGAGATGGTTCAACTTATGATATTGGATTCCAATGGATTTCAGGTTGTTTTGAAAGAGGACATGACTTTATGTATGTTTGTTTAGACAATGAAGTTTATGCAAATACAGGAGGTCAAAGATCTTCTTCAACTCCAATTGGTTCAAGTACAACAACAGCACCAGCTGGATCTCACTCTTATGGTGAGAAAAGACAGAAAAAAGATATTGTATCTATTATGGCAGCGCATGGTTCACCTTATGTTGCACAAGTAGCTCCAAATAAATGGAAAGATATGGTTAAAAAAATCCAAAGAGGATTTGATACAAAAGGTCCAGTATTTATTAATGCTATGTCTGCTTGTACAACTGAGTGGAAATTTGCTCCTAATCAAACTATCGAAGTTTCTGATTTAGCAGTTGATTCACTTGTTTTCCCATTATATGAAATTATTGATGGAAGAGAATTAAACATCACTTATAGACCAAAAAACATCGTTCCAGTTAGAGATTATTTAGGTGCACAACCAAGATTTAAACATTTATTTAAACCTGAATATGAATATTTAATTGACGAATGGCAAAAAAGAATTGATGAAAGATGGGCATTCTTACAAAAAAGAGAAGAAATTAGAATGTAATTCTCTTGCTTGCTCTAGACACTTCCTTTTCTAGGGCAGCAAAACATCAATAGATACTAAAACTAACATTCAAAAAAACTTTACATTTCAAACTTTTTAGCTTCCTTTGTTTTGAAATGTAAGTTTTTTTATAGGTTTTATTTATTTATTAAAATTAAAATGTTGATTTAGATTACCTCCTGTTTTCTAAATTCCGTAAATATATATACTATCATTTATTATAAATTCCATTTCATTTTTCTTGCCTCCTAAATGAAATGGTTTTTACTTACAATTCTAATTCTTTATCCCAATTTTAAACTCAATGTGTCACTGGGATTCAAAAAAAGACCTGATTTATCTGCTTATATGGAAGAATAGATATTTTTCATAATAACTTTAAGTAAGTTATAAAGCGAAACAAATTAACTCTAAAAAATAAAAATTTATACAATTATAAAGAAGATTTATATCATCCAATAGAAAAAAACTCTATAATGTGCCAATTAAAAAACTAGTAAATATAAAAATATAAGTGAATATATAGAGGAATGATGGAAAGATTTAATGTTTTTATTAAAATGATTTTAGCACTTTTAATAGGAGCATTAGGTTCTGTTTTATTTATCTATCTGAATTTACCACTTCCTTGGCTTTTAGGTTCTATTTTTGCAAGTTGTATTGCAATGAGATTTGAAAATCTTCCAATACAAAGTCCAAAAAGTTTTTCTCCCCCTGCGAGAATTTTAATTGGTCTTACAATAGGAAGTGCCTTTACACCTGAAATTTTACAATACCTTGATATATATTTTTATAGTTTATTACTTGTTATACCATATACAATCATTACTATTATTTGTGGAATGTACTATTATTATCGATTTCAAGGTTTTGATAAAAAAACAGCATATTTAAGTTCAATGCCTGGTGGTGTAATTGAAATGGTAATAATAGGAGAAGAAATAAAAGCAAATATCTCTAAGATTACATTAGTTCAATCTTCTAGACTATTTTTTATAGTTATTACTCTCCCTTTTATTATTCAATATATTTTTCATGTTGATATTAGTGGAAATAAACTTATTACTATTCCAATAAAAGATATTAATCTTATTGAGTTATCCATTTTGGTAGTTCTTGGATTTATTGGTGGAATTATTGCAAAAAAAATAAAACTATCAGCTGCTTTTTTAATTGGTCCTATGATAATAAGTATTGCCCTACACTCAACTGGTACCATTACAACAACAGTTCCAGATGAGTTACTAAAGTTTGTTCAAGTAGTTTTTGGAACAATTATTGGATTTACTTTTAAAGGTGTGAAGTTAAATGAAATTATCAAAACTTTGATTGGAACTTTTGGGCATTTTATTATACTCGTACTTATATCAGCTATCTTTATAATTATTGCATATAGTCTATTTGGCTTTCCTATTATCTCAACTTTACTTGCTTTTTCTCCAGGTGGACAAGCTGAAATAAATCTAATAGCCATTCTCGTTGTAGCAAATGTTCCATATATAACACTACATCATATAGTAAGACTTTTTATAGTCATGAATATAGCTCCAATTTTTGCAAAAAAATTATGACAAAAAATTCATAATTAATTAATGTTCTATTAATTTTTTTTCCCTATTATTTCATATAAATCAATATTTAAGGCTCTATTTGAAATCTATATCTCAATACAAACTTATAATTTTTACTGCACTATTTTTTGCAGTGTTTTACAACATATCGTTCTTTAAAAATGTTGTAGAAGTTTACTCTTTTGACAGTTCAAACTTCTATTATATTGCTTCAATTGCAATTTTACTAATTAGTTTTATTGTATTTTTGTTTACACTTTTATCTTCTAAATTTACAACAAAACCTATTTTGATTGTTACATTACTTGTATCATCATTTACAGCATACTTTATGGATACTTACCATGTGGTAATAGATGATAGTATGATTAGAAACTCCCTACAAACTGATTTAAATGAGTCAGCAGATTTATTTAGTTTAAAACTTGTTTTATATGTATTTTTTCTAGGTCTTCTTCCTGCATATTTTGTTTATAAAACAAAGATTGAATACAAGCCATTTAAAGCAGAGTTATTATCGAAACTAAAAACACTTTTTTTATCTTTAGCTATTATCTTAGTTGTTCTTTTCTCTTTTAGTAAGTTTTATACTTCATTTTTTAGAGAGCATAAACCTTTAAGATACCATGTAAACCCAGTTTATTGGATCTATAGTATTGGGAAATATGTTGAAAAGACTATGAATAGTGGACCAATAGTTTTAAAAGAAGTTGGAAAAGATGCAAAGGTTGTAAAAACAAATGATAAAGTTGAAAAATCAGAACTTATAATTATGGTTGTTGGTGAAGCGGCAAGAGCAAACAGATTTTCTTTAAATGGCTATGAAAAAGAGACGAATCCTCTTCTAAAAAAAGAAGAGATTATAAACTTCTCAAATATGTACTCTTGTGGTACTTCAACAGCTGAATCTGTTCCTTGTATGTTCTCAATTTTTGATAAAGCTGATTATGACTATAAAAAAGGAATCAGCACTGAAAATATAGTAGATGTTTTGAAGCATACTAAAGATATAAATGTCCTATGGAGAGACAATAACTCAAGCTCAAAAGGTGTTGCACTTAGAACTGATTATGAAGACTATAGAACATCTAAAACAAATACAATGTGTGATGATGTTGAATGTAGAGACGAGGGAATGATAGTTGGACTTGAAGATTATATAGCAAAACACAAAGGCGAAGATATACTAATAGTTCTTCATCAAATGGGAAATCATGGACCAGCATACTATAAGAGATATCCAAAAGAGTTCGAAAAGTTTACTCCTGTTTGTAAAACAAATCAATTAGAAGAATGTACACAAGAAGAAGTAAGTAATGCCTATGATAATGCAATTTTATATACAGATTACTTTTTATCAAAAGTAATTAACTTCTTAAAACCTTATTCAAAAAATTATGAAACAGCAATGCTTTATATGAGTGATCATGGTGAAAGCCTTGGTGAAAATGGGATTTATCTTCATGGTCTTCCATATTTTATGGCACCTGATGAACAAAAACATATAGGTTCTCTTATGTGGTTTGGAGAGGGAGATATAAAAGAAGATATAGATATTGAAAAATTAAATTCATATAAAGATAAACAGTTTTCACAAGATAATTTATTTCACACTCTTTTAGGACTTTTTGAAGTAGAAACAGAAGTTTACAAACCTAATATGGACATGTTACACGATGCTAAAAAACACCAATAATCAACTTCTTATCACAACTATTTTATTGGTAGTTGTGGTTGCATTATTTCAATTTACGCAACTAGATATTATATTTCAGGAAAATTTTTACAATTATGAAACAAAATCTTGGTTAATAGATAAAAATGAACCTATTTTAAAGTTCTTTTTATATGATGGATTAAAAAAATTACTTATTTTATTTGCTGTATTAGTTTTATTTTCATTGATTTTTTTAAGAAAGAAAAAGATTGTTCAAGAGTATAAAAAAGGTTTGATTATAGTTTTATTATCAGCTATATTTGTTCCTTTAGTTGTTGGGTCATTAAAAGCTACTACAAATACTCCTTGTCCTTGTAATATTGTCAATTTTGGTGGTAATTATCCTGATGTAAAAGTATTTGACTCATATCCTAAAGATTTTATACAAAAGAAAAAAATCAAGTGTTGGCCAGCAGGACATGCAAGTGGTGGATTTGCATTAATGGCATTATTCTTTTTATTTAAGACTGCTAGAAATAAGAAAATTGCTATAATTACTGCTTTAGTGATAGGTTGGAGTATGGGAACATACAAAATGCTTTTAGGTGACCACTTCTTAAGTCATACTATTATTACTATGCTAATAGCTTGGATAATTATCTTAATCATAGAAAAATTAATAAACAAAACACAAAGGCAAGAAATTTGAGAAATCAACCAAAATACAATTTTTTTAAAAATACCACTTATGCACTAAAAGGCTTAGTTGATTTAGTGAAAACTGAAACATCTTTTAAAATTGAACTTATCATTACTATTATATTACTTCCTGTGATTGTGTTTATAGATGCAACTCTTACAAATAAAGCTTTGATGTTTATAACTCTTATGGGAATGATATTAGCGGAAACTACAAATAGTGCAATTGAGAGAGTTGTAGACCTTGTAACTATGGAACATCATGATATGGCAGGAAGAGCTAAAGATGTTGGAAGTGCTATTGTGTTTTTTAGTATTTTTATTTTTATTGTAACTTGGGCTATAATTTTAGCTGATACTTTTCTTTAAAAAATGAAAAATTTACTTTTAGCTCTACTTTTAGTTTTTTTAACAGGTTGCATAAAAAAGCTGGATACAGATGGATTAACTTTAAAAATTGATGAGAGTGAATTAAACAAATCATCAAAAGAGTTTCCAATGAAAAAAAACTTTGTATTTGCAAATATTCAACTTGAAAAACCATATATATTTATAAAAGATGGAACAAACAGAATAAACGCAAAAATAGATATAAGTCTTTCAACTGTGTTTATGCCAAGTAGTTCTGGAACCTTTGCACTATCAGGGAAACCATACTTTGATAAAGAGAAAAAAGCTATATTTTTAGAAGATGTAAATATAGAAGAATTAGAGTTTTCAAATCTTGATTTAAGTAAAAATTTTACAAATATGATTATGTCAAATATGAAACCAGTTATTGATAATATCTTTACAAATATTCCAATCTACGAAATAGATAAATCATCTTTCAAAGGCTCTTTTGTAAAAGATGTAAAGATAGAAAATTCAGAACTTTTAGTTACTTTTGGATTATAAAATATTTTATATTAGACAATTTTATATACAGTAGTATATTTTATGTACAGCTATAATAAGTCTTAGTTTTTATTTTTTGATATACTCAAAATAAAAATAAAGGCTTATTATGGGAATGTTTGATATCAGTTTAGTAAAAAAAGTTAAAATCAAAAAAACTAAACAAGATTTCTTAGAGTTTTTAGAAAGAAGACTAACTAAAGATAAAACATACGAAACAAATACCCAAAATAACATACTAACAATCCAAAAATCTCATATAGATACCCTTTTAAAATACAACCTAAATGCAGAAATAAAAACAAGTAAAAAAGAAAATGAATTAATCATAAACGCAGAACTTCACGATACACTTATTCTTACTATTGTTATAGTTTTAGCTATCTTGCTAACCTACGGTATTGGAGTTGTTTTTGTGGTTGCTTTTACTTATCTGCAAAGAAGAAAAGGAACTAAATACTTAGAATCTATCATCACAGATTATGAAACTATAAATTAGTTTTATTACTAATCCCTCTTTTTTCCTCCTAAATATTTATATACTTTGATATAAACAAAAAAGGAGAATATTATGGAAAATACAGCATTAGTTTTGATTGATTTACAAAATGATTACTTTGGAAGCTTTGAAGGTGCAAAGTGGAAACTACATGAGACAGATAAAGCAGCTTCAAATGCATTGAAAATATTAAATAAATGTAGAGAAAAAGGTATTAAGATAGTTCATGTAAGACATGAATTTGCTATGGAAAACCCACCATTTTTTGCTCCAAATACACAAGGTGCAAAAATTCACGATACTTTAACTCCAAAAGAAAACGAATCTCAAGTGCTAAAACACAATGTAAATGCCTTTAAAGATACGAATCTAAAAGAGATATTAGATAACTCTAACATAGAAAATGTAATAATCGTAGGAGCAATGTCATATATGTGTATTGATGCAGTTACAAGAGCAGCTAGTGATTTTGGGTATAACTGTTTTGTAGCTCATGATGCTTGTACAACTAGTGATGTAGAATTTAACGGTGTAAAAGTTGAAGCACCAATAGCACATGCTGTACTAATGTCAGCACTTCAATTTGCTTATGCAAAAGTAGAAACAACTGATGAGATTTTAGAATTATTATAAGGGATTAAATGGAACTAAGTGATTTATCTGTACTTTATATCATGGATAATCAGAATAAAGAAGAGAAACTTTTCTCTCTTCTTTGCAATACTGTAAATAAAGTAACTTGTACTTCAACAATACTTGAATCAAAACAACAATATATCAAACAATCCCCTTGTTTAATCATAATTGACAGTGATTTTAAAAGTAGAGAGATTATTGACTTTTTAGTTGAACTAAGAAGTGATGATATAAAGACTGCCTTTATAGTTTTATCAAATAGTAAAGATAATCAATACCTAACAGAACTACTTGAACTATACATCACAAAATATATCATAAAACCTTTTAGTGATGAGATTTTGATAGAAGCCTTAAACAAATGTATGGAAATCATAGAAAGAAGAATATATAGCAATTTCAAACTATCTGATGGTATTTTTTTCAACTTTCAAACTCAAAGTATCATAAAACACAATGAGTCTTTTGTTTTAAATAAAAAAGAGAGTTTACTAATAAACTTACTCATTCAAAATCAAGGAAGAGTAATCACATACGAAGAAATCGAATATCATATTTGGAATAACGAGTGCACAACTGCTGCATTAAAATCGCTGATAAGAGATTTAAGAAAAAAAACCTTTAAAGATATTATAAAAAACTACTCAGGTATTGGATATAAACTAGAATTGAAAAATATTCATCCTGAGTTTTCTTAAAAACTTTCTTACCACCTATTCATCAAAAATTTGATACAATCATCACTTATGAAAAAACAAAGATTTGAATAAATTTTATAACCAATTAAAAAGGAATTATTATGCCATTATTAGACAGTTTTAGAGTAGACCATACTATTATGCCAGCACCTGCTGTTAGAGTTGCAAAAACTATGAAATCACCATCAGGAGATATCATCACAGTTTTTGATTTAAGATTTTGTGTACCAAATGAAAAGATGCTAAGTGAAAAAGGTATTCATACTTTAGAACATCTTTTTGCAGGTTTTATTAGAAATCATCTAAACTCTGACCAAGTAGAAATAATAGATGTTTCACCTATGGGATGTAGAACTGGTTTTTATATGAGTTTACTTGGAAATCCAGATGAAAAAACAGTAGGAAAAGCGTGGAGAGCAGCTATGGAAGATGTACTTGCTGTTGAAAAACAAGAAGACATCCCAGAATTAAACATCTACCAATGTGGAACATGTGCTATGCACTCACTTCCTGAAGCAAAAGAAATCGCTCAAGATATTCTAAACTCAGACATTGGTGTTATGTCAAATGAAGAGTTATTCCTAAGTGAAGAAAAACTAAAGTCTTTAGGTAACTAAAAAACTGTGCAAGAAAAACTAAATCTCTTCAAAGAGTTATTTGCTGAGTATCCAAATATCGCTATTTTACATATTGATAACTCTTTGGGATTAGTAGATTCGACATTAGAAGAAGTAAGAGAACAAAACGAAGGAAATATAAAATATATTTCTTTTGTGGATGAAAATTCAGCAAAACTTAGAGCAACAGCAAGAGAATATGAATACGTTGTATTAGGAAATATACTTTTATACTGCCAAAATCAAGACAAAATCCTAAAACTAATGTACAAAGCAATAGAAAACTCAGGAAATATAATCATCCTAGAAAAAATATCAAATAACAATAGATATGAAGTCTTAGATTTACTAGAAAAGATAGGCTTTCAAGCTCCAAACTGTATAGAACTATTTGATGATACCTATATCTTCACAGCAAAAAAAATGCACCATTGGGATAATGGGTTGTAAAAAAATGAAAACTAACTTTGCAAGATAATATAAATAGCATAGTAGCCACAAAAGATGGCTCAAACACCCTATTCTCTCAAAAGTATAATCAACACTATCACAATCCAGATGATGGAGCTATAAATGAAGCTCTGAGTAAACATATCATCCCAGCTTTTTCTTTTGTACAAGATAAAGAAGAACTAACTATTTTAGATATATGTTTTGGTATTGGATACAATACTTTTAGTACAATATATTATATTTTACAAAATAATTTAAATATAAAAGTAAATATCTATTCTCCAGAACTTGATGCAAGCTTAGTAAAATCTCTTGATAGTTTTGATTTTCCAAAAGAGTTTGATGAAATAAAACACATCATAAATAGTATTGCTAAAACTTGTAAATATGAAGATGAAAAAATCAAGATAGAAGTTTTTATAGGAGATGCGAGGGAGTATATCAAGTCCTTAGATAAAAACTCATTTGACATAGTTTATCAAGATGCATTTTCTAGTGAAGTGAATTTTGAGCTATGGACTAAAGAATATTTTGAAGATATATTTGCCCTTTGCAAAGATGATTGTATTATGAGTACCTATGCAATTGCAACACCTATTAGACTTAGTATGTATGAGGCTAAATTTTTCATATATGAACATAGACCAATTAAGCGAAAAATCACTTTAGCCTTTAAAGAAAAACAAGATATTATAGGAAAATATATAGATATGCAACTAAAAAAACAAAGAAATAAAGAAGCAATTGCTCTTTATGATAAAGGTTAATTTATGATATTAAAACTACTATTTACAAGCTTGATAATATTTTCATTTACAGCTTGTATTTCAACAAATCAAAAGTTAGGTTCAAAGTGTTATGAAATTCCACAAACTGGTAAATGTAGAGCTATGTTTACAAAATACTATTTTAATCAAGAAAATAAAAAGTGTGAAAAATTTGTTTGGGGTGGTTGTGGGGGAAATATTCCATTTGAAACTTTAAAAGAGTGTAAATCATCTTGCGAAAAGTAGTTTTTAAAACTACTTCGAAAGATTATCTAAAATATACTTTTCTAAATCTCTTTTTGAAATCTCGTCTTTTAATGATTTTTCAAATATCTCTTCTATTTTTTCTGAATATTCATCATAAGAAAAAAATGGAAAATGTAACTTCCAAGACCTTTTTATAAGTTCTCTAGTAACTGCATCTCTAAGCCAAGATCTAAAAAAGTTGAACCCTATAAAAATAATTGCAGTTATTATAACTGCGCCAACTATAGATAAATGAGAATCAACTTTTGCTAATGCTTTATGAGTTAAAGTAGAAACTGGCACTAAAATTATCAACACCATTCCCATATAAACAAAATATGCTCTTGATAATCTTAATCTAAAGCCTAGTTTTGCAGGGTCTACATGCATTCCTTCTTTACATTGTCTATTTGCAATCAATAAATCTCTTAAAAGAATTGGTTGTTTTGAAATTATATAAACGTACTCTAAAATTTTATCTTTTAATGTTTTTTCTTTAGACATAAGTATTCCTAAATTTAATAATTTCTATTTTATCTTAGATTATTATAATTTTTAGTTAATTTTCCTAAAATTTAAATATTTATAATATAAAATTAATTAAAAACCATATAAACTACCTAATAGTAATAGCAAAGGCACATTATCAAAAGTTTTATCGTTCTAATTATTCTAATTATCACTACTTTTTCCTATGCAAAAGATGAAAATTCACACAAAATATCTTTACAACTTATGTGGCTAGACCAATTTGAATTTGCAGGATTTTATGTTGCTAAAGAAAAAGGTTTTTACAAAGATTTAGGATTAGAAGTAAACTTAAAAAAATTTGATTCTAATATAAATATTGTACAAGAAGTATTAGATAAAAAAACTACATTTGGGACTAGTTCAAGTTCTTTGATTATTGATAAATCTTTAGGGAAAGATATTGTTCTACTTGGTTCTATCTTTCAATCATCTCCCTTAATTTTATTGGCATTAAAAAATTCAAATATTAAAAATATCTCAGATATAAAAAATAAAAAAATAATGCTTACAAAAGATCAGCAATTATTTGCTACTTTACAAGCAATGCTTTCAAGTAAAAATATCCAACTATCCGATACAAAGATTTTAGATCACTCATTTAATGTAAATGATTTAATAAATAAAAAAACTGATTTAATGTTAGCATATACTACAAATGAACCTTTTCAACTAAAAGAAAAAGGATATGGAAGCCAAATTTTTCATCCTAAAGATTATGGATTTGACTTTTATGAAGAGCTAATATTTACATCAAAAGATTTTGCAAATAATAACCCTAAAATTGTAAAAGATTTTTATGATGCAAGTATAAAAGGTTGGCAATATGCCTTTGATAATATAGAAGAAGTATCTAAACTAATTTTTGAAAAATATAATCCTCAAAAGAAATCATTAAAAAGTTTAATTTTTGAAGCAAAAGAGATGAAAAAATTAGTTTATGATAAAGAAGGCCAAATAGGTACAATTACAAAAGAAAGAGTAAATCTAATTAAAAATAGTTATCAAGTAATGGGATTGTTAAATAATGATATAAATATTGATGAACTTATTTACACTTCACATCTACCTAATAATATTTCTTTAAATGATAAAGAAAAAGAGTACTTACAAAAAAAGAAAATTATCAAAATGTGTATTGACCCAAATTGGATGCCGTTGGAAAAAATAGAAAATGGTCAACATATTGGGATATCAGCAGAATATATAAAACTAATTGAGAAAAAAATAGATATTCCAATAAAACTAATTTCTACAGTTTCATGGAATCAATCATTACAATATGCTAAAGAAAAAAAATGTGATATTTTATCACTAATAATGGAAACACCTCAGAGAAAGACTTTTCTTAATTTTACAAAGCCTTATGTAAAAATTCCACTTGTTATTGCAACAGGGATTAATACAACTTATATAGAAAATTTTTCTTTACTTAAGAATAAAAAAATTGGGATAATTAGAGGCTATGCATATGCAGAAATTTTAAAAATCAAATATCCTAATATAGAGTTTGTTGATGTTGAAAATATAGAAGAAGGACTAACAAAATTAGAAAGAGAAGATGTTTTTGGATTTATCGATTCACTAACAACACTTGGATACAGTATTCAAAAAGATTATATAGGCCAATTAAAAATTGCAGGAAAATTTGATGAAAATTGGAATTTATCTATTGGTGTTAGAAATGATGAAATAATATTAAAAGAAATCTTGGATAAAGCGATTGAAGATATTTCAACAGAACAAGTGCAAGGAATATTTAATAAATGGATTTCTATTAATTATGAAAAAAGTATTAATTATGCATTTCTTATTAAAACTTTTATTTTCTTAATAGTATTTATATTAGTTATATTTTTAGTTTATAGACAATACTTATTGAAAAAACTAAATAATAAACTAAATGATAAAATAAAAGAAGAAATGATAAAAAATGAAGAAAAAAATCGTATCTTAATCCAACAATCAAGAATGGCATCTATGGGAGAAATGCTAGAAAATATTGCCCACCAATGGAGACAACCATTATCTACAATTTCAATGGCCACAACTGGCATAGAAATCAGAAAAGAGATGGGAACTTTAAATGACAATGATTTTTCTGATTCTATAAATCATATAAAACATTCCACTCAATTTTTATCAGAAACAATAGATAGTTTTAGAAACTTTTTTAATCAAGAGAAAGAACAAAAAACAATAAATATTAAAACAACAATTGAAAAAACTCTGGAATTGTTAGGTGTAAATTTATCTAAAAATGATATTTTATTTATAAAAGATATTGAAGAACATTCAATTAATACTCTTGAAAATGAACTTATTCAAGTTTTAATGAATATTATCATTAATGCAAAAGATGCACTCAATAACAATGAAAATGAAAAATTAATATTAATTAACGTATATATGGAAAATGACAAGCTTATAATTTGTATAAAAGATAATGCTGGAGGAATAGAGAAATCTATAATTGATAAGATATTTGAACCATATTTTACAACTAAGCATCAATTTAAAGGTACAGGTATTGGACTTTATATGAGTAAAATTATGGTTGAGAAACACCTTTTTGGTGAAATAAAAGTTAAAAATAACGAGTTTGAATATCTTTTTAAAAAATATATAGGAGCGGAGTTTACACTCAGCTTACCTATTTCATAGTCATTCTTAAGATTTTAGCAACGTCTTCTAAACTAATATTAGATTTTTCACCAATTGATGTCATTCCATGTTTTTTTAGTGCAGTTGTAATATTCTCAACTACTTTATCATCAATATTATAATCATTTAAATTTGTAGAAACTCCAATGCTATTATACATATACTCTATTGCTTCAATAACCATTTCATAGTTATTTGGCATATCATAGACTTCTTTACCCATTTGAGTTAATTTCTCTTGTTTTTCTTTTATCATAACTCTTAAAAGTTGTGGTTGAACAACTGCTAAACTTCTTGCATGGTCAAGTCCATAAAATGCTGTCAATTCATGTCCTATCATATGTGTTGCCCAATCTTGAGGAACACCGGAACCTATAAATCCATTTAAAGCTTGATTTGCTAAAAGCATAAGATTTTCAAGCCAGTTTTCATCTCTTCTATTTTCCCAGTTATTTGCAAGATTGTGTAAACCTTTTAAAATAGTTTGTGCATAACCATCATGTAAAAGTGAATTGTTTGGATATGTCAAATACTGTTCACAAGTATGAACAAAGGCATCAACCAATCCATTTGCAAGTTGTCTATCATCAAGCGAACTCATAATACTTGAGTCTAAAACTGCAAATTTTGGATAAACTAAACTTGAACCAAAATACCTCTTTTCATTAGTAGAATTTTTTGAAATAACTGATGTACTATTTGACTCACTTCCAGTTGCGGCAAGTGTTAAAATTGCACCTAAAGGTAATGCTTTTTCAACTTGTTTTGTTCCATCTAAAAAATCCCAACCATCACCATCATATAAAGCACTTGCAGCTAAATATTTACTTCCATCAATAACAGACCCACCACCAACTGCAAGTACGAAATCAATCTTCTCTTTTTTTATAAGTTCAACGGCTTTGTTAAGTGTTTCAACACTTGGATTTGGTTCAACTCCACCAAATTCAAACCAAGTATATCCATCAAGTGCAGATACAACTTGTTCATAAACTCCATTTTTCTTAATACTTCCACCACCATAAACAACTAATACTTTTAATTCTTTATCAATATATTTTTTTATTGATTTAATCTTTCCTTTTCCAAACTCTAACGCCGTTGGATTGTAGTATGTAAATTTCATAATTAGCCTTTATAATATTTTATATTTATATTATAGAGTAATAATTATTTTTAAAGGATTATTCAAAGTAAAATTTATAAGAAAAATTTCCATAAAAAGACTAAACAATCTCTTTACACAAAAAAGATATAAGTTCGAAAAAATAAAAGGAATTATTATGACTTGTTGTGAAAATAAATTAGAATCTGTTTTAAATGAAGATATAGGAAAATTTATTTTAAGGTTTTCAGTAGCGTCACTTATGTTATTTCATGGTTTTCATAAATTAATAAATGGAATTGATGGTATAAAATTTTTAGTTACAAAAGCTGGACTTCCAGAATTTATTGCTTATGGTGTTTATTTAGGAGAAATTGTTTTCCCTATTTTGATTATATTAGGATTGTTTACTAGAATTTCATCGCTGTTTTTTGCACTTACTATGGTATTTGCAATATTTTTAGCTCATAGTAGTGATATTTTTGTTTTAGGTGAAACAGGTGGACCTGTTATTGAATTACCTTTATTTTATCTTTTAGCTTCTATTTCACTTATGTTTATAGGTGCAGGTAAATATAGCCTTGATGCAAAATGCAAAAAGTGTGAGATCAATAAATAAAACTCAAAAGGAGAGAAAACTCTCCTTTTATTCTTCTGATATAAAATTCATTAACTAAAAAGTTTCGATAAAATCATAATCATTGCTGATAAGATAAGAATTGAGCCCATAATTAAATTAAAAACTTTTAGCTTTCTATGTGTATTTAAAAACTTTGTAAAATATAATCCTAAATATCCCCAAAAAGACAATGATAAATAACAAACAATAAAATATATTAACACAAATATCAAAAGTTTTTCATTTCCACTAAACATAGAAACACCTGATAAGGAAGCAATCCAAGCTTTTGGATTTAGCCATTGAAGCAAAAATCCTTCATAAAATTTTAGATTTCTTTTATTTTCGTCTTTTATTTCTAAAGAGGAAATAGAACTTGCAATTTTATATCCCATATATACAATAAATGAAAAGCCAAAAAACTCTAAATAAGATAAAAAAGAGGGATATACACTTAAAATTTCTGACAAACCAAAACCTATGCAAATCAACAAAAGTGTAAAACCAATAGTTGCTCCTGAAATAAAAGCAAAGGTATTTTTAAAACCATTATTTATACTTGAAGTTACAATCATCATATTTACAGGTCCAGGAGAAATTGACATTACTAAAGAGAAAAGAAGCATTGATAAAAATATTGTTAGACTCATATATTTTCCTAAATTAAATTTGAAAAAAGTATATAAGTTTTTAAAAAATAATTATTGTACAAAATTGAGTTTATACTCATTTGGAGTACAAGCTACAATTTTTAAAAAGTTTTTATGAAAGTGACTTTGGTCAAAAAAACCACACTCTAAAGCAGTATCAACTATGGAATAATTCTTTTTCAAAAGTTCTTTTGATTTATTAATTTTTAGATTTAATAAATAAGCATGGGGAGTCATATTCATTTCAGATTTGAAAAGTCTAATTATATAAAAAGGATTTAAATCAAACTCTTTTGATAAATCATCTATTGAAATATTTTCTTTATAATTTTTTTCTAAATAGGATACTATTCCTGTAAATCTTTTATCAATAATTTCTTCTTTTGTTTCATCTAAAAATAGTGAGAAAAACTTAATGAAAAAACTATAAAGTGCATCCTCTTTATCTAAAATATAATTATCAGAAAAAAGAAATTCACATAGATTTATATATTCATTATAAAAAATTTTATCCTCTAAAATATCTACAGGAACATTAACAAATGTATTTATATTTTTATTTATAATCTTTTGTATACTTGCACACCAGTTTGTATTTAAATACAACATATAATACACATTTAAAATATCACTACATGAATTACATGAGTGTACAATATTGGGATTTATTATACTAAGCATATTTTTATCTAAAGTATAAGAAGTATCATTATTAACGTAAATACTTACTCCTTTTTTATTAACTCCTAAAGAAAAGGTTTCATGAAAATGCTTTTTATAATGCATATTTGAATTTGAATATCTTAATTCAACAAAAGGAAGTTTTTCATCAGTAAATATTTTAGTAAATGTTTTTTCTTGATTCATAATTTACACATTACTATTCTGTTTTAAAGTATACATTGAATTTAAAATCAATGTAACAATAATTACACTACCACCAATCAAAGTGTAAGAACTAGGAATTTCATTTAAAAATATCCATACCCAAATCGGAGCCATTATCGTCTCAATAATCATAAGTAAGCTAACTTCACTTGCATTTATATATCTTGTTCCATTAGATATTAAAACTCTAGAAATTGGTGTTATTAATAATCCCATACCAGCAACTACTAAGAAGTTATGAAAATCAATATATAAATTTTCTGCTAAAAAAAATGAAATTATAGATAGTACTAATCCACTAATTGCAATTAAAACAACGCGATTTATCTCTTTATACCTTGACAATAAAACAAAAGAAATAGCAAATGCAATTGTACAAATCAAAGCAAAAAGATTCCCTTTTAATCCACCTAATCCTAACTGGTCATTAAAGATAATAAAAAGTCCTACAAACATAAAAAATGAAGCATAAAAAATATTTTTCCCTACTTTTTCTTTATAAAAAAGATAAGAGAATAATGCTGAGAAAAGAGCAGCTGTTCCAAAAATAATTACTACATTTGCAACTGTTGTACTTTTTATTGCAGATATAAAAAGGATATTTGAAACTCCCATTAATGTCGCACACAATAATAAAACACCAAAATAATTTAACTCAAGCTTTTTTATATTTTTGCCCTCTTGAATTAAAAGAGTTCCTAACATAGAAAAAAATATAAAAATACCCAAATAAAAAGAGAAAACAATAGGTGAGATTGTACTTGATTTTATAAAAAGTGATTCTAAACTCATAATCAAAACCCCAATTGAAGTAATAGCTAAACCTTTTGCATTATTTGACAAGTTTTAATCCTAGGAGAAAATGAGAAGGGAGAGATATCCCTTCTTTTATATATTATAGTAGTTTGCTTCTTTGTGAGTAACCACAATCGCACAAGTTGTTTGTTCTGGATGCATTTGGAATGTTTCAGATAATTCTATTCCAAACTCTTCTGGATTTAGTAAATCAAAGATATCTCTATTCATAGCTAAATCAGGACAAGCAGCATATCCAGGAGAATATCTACAACCTACATACTGCTTCATTTGAACATCATTTAAAGTATGCCCTTCTTTTGGCACAATATCTAAATCAAGTCTTATTTGTTTATGTAAAACTTCAGCTAGTGCTTCAGCAAGTTCAACTCCAAGTCCATGAACTTGATAATATTTTGTAAACTCACCTGCATCATATAAACTTCTTTCATAATCACTTATTTTAAGTCCAGCACTCGCAAGAGTAAATGCAATTACATCTAGTCTATCATTTGCAAAGAAATCAGGAATACATCTAAATGGTTTTCTTTTTTGTCTTGGGAATTCCAATACTTTTATAGCTTCTTCTAAAGGCGGTACATTTTTTGCCTCTTCAAGTGAATTAAATAAATACTTTTTATCAAAAATATAAAGTTTATTATCATAAGAGATACAAGGATAATAAGCATATATAGCAATTGGATCAAAAATATCTTTATCAAGTAATTCAGTTTTTAAAGATTGATATGTAGGTTCAACTACTTCTTGCTCATATTTTAAAAACTTAGCTGAGTCTTGCTTTCCTCTTTTATATCCCCATCTTTGTCTAAATAAAACCCTATGATTTATCCATTTAAAAATAAGCTCTTTATCTAATTTTCCACCTGTTCGTGCAACCCTATCCCAAAGTGGAGGAAAAGTAAATGTTCCTTTTGCAGGAAGAGGAATCTCTTCATAAGGAGGAATTACAACCACTTCTTCTTGAACTTTATCACTTGTATCAACAATTTTGATTAAATCTGCTGCCAAAGCTGTATTATTTTCATCACCTTTTTCAATTCTTTGCATAGAAACAACACCATCAAAGGCATCTCTACAATAGAAAATTGGGCCATCATAAAATGGTCTACAATACTCATCAATAAAGTTTTTAGTTAATGCTGCGCCTCCTAGAAGAATAGGAACTTTGATTCCCATTCTTTGAAGTTCTTCAAGGTTTTCTTTCATAACAGCAGTTGATTTTACAAGTAATCCACTCATCCCAATAGCATGAGCTTTATGCTCTTCTAGTTTTTCAATAAAAGTATCAAGTCCTGCTTTAATACCTATATTTACAACTTTAAATCCATTATTTGAAAGAATAATATCAACTAAGTTTTTACCAACATCATGAACATCACCTTTTACAGTCCCAATAATCAGTGTCGTTTCACTCTCTTTTTCTTGTTTTGGTAAATATGGATTCAAAGCATCAACAGTTGCTTTCATAGTTTCAGCACTTTGAAGTACAAATGGTAACTGCATTTGTCCACTTCCAAATAACTCTCCAATAATTTTCATACCATCAATTAACCACTCATTCACAATCATTTCAGGATCATAAGTATGTCTTAATTCCTCTACAAGCGGTAATAATCTATCTTTATCTCCATCTAATAAAAGTTTTTGTACTTTCTCAAGAGCAGGCATATTTTGATATTCTTCATCTGTTTGTTCTTCTTGAGCTTCTACATTTGAGAAGTGTTCAATAAATGCAAATAATGGGTCACCATTTTCGTGGTTATTAAATATTAAATTATCACAAGCTTGTCTATCTTCTTCACTTATTTTATTTAGTGGAATAATATGTTTTACATTTACAATGGCACTTGTTAGTCCAGCTCTTACACAATGGTCTAAATAGATTGAATTCAAATAAATTCTAGCTTTTTGGTCAAGTCCAAAAGAGATATTTGAAAGACCTAATGTTGTACCAACTTCTGGATGTAAAATTTGAAACTCTCTAATAGCTTCCATCGTTTCAACACCAGCAGTTCTATACTCATCATCTCCACTTCCAATAGTAAATGTAAGCATATCAAATACTAAATCATGAGGATCAAATCCATGTCTATTTACACATAAATCAAAGATTCTCTCTGCGATTCTAATTTTATCTTCTTTAGTCTTTGCCATTCCAACTTCATCAATCACTAGACAAACAAGAGCTGCTCCAAATTTTTTAGCTAATGAACAAACTGCATCAAATTTTTCTTCACCATCTTCAAGGTTAACTGAGTTAATAATAGCTCTTCCACCTATTTGTTTAAGTGCTGCTTCAAGTGCTAGTATTTGAGTAGAATCAGGCATCAGTGGAAGAGATACTTTTTGAGAATAAAGTGCAACTACCTCATCCATATCTTTTCTTTCGTCACGTCCAGCAAAACCAACAGATACATCTATAACATGGGCACCAGCTCTTACTTGTTGTTGACCAACAGTTAATGTACCTTCATAATCATTCGCTTTTAATAACTCTCTAAATGCTTTTGAACCTGTTGCATTACTTCTCTCACCAATTAAAAGTGGTGCTGGCTCTTGTTTTAGAGGAACTGTATTAAATAAACTTGCAAGTGATGCTTTTAAAAATCCACAAGGTTTTAAAGGTGTTGTATCTTTAACTGCATTTGCTAAAGCTTCTATATGTTCTGGTGTTGTACCACAACAACCACCTAAGAAAGCAACTCCATTTATATTTAAAAACTCTTTTTGAAGTTCTACAAACTCTGTTGGTTGCATCGGATAATAAGTTTGTCCACCTCTATTTTGAGGAAGTCCTGCATTTGCATGAACTGATATTGGGAATCTGCAAACTTCACTTAGTGTTTTAACATGCTTATGAACTTGTTTTGGTCCTGTTCCACAGTTAAATCCAAGTGATAATATATTAAATGGTGCCATAATAGCTGCTATTGTCATAGCATCTGTTCCAATAAGCATTGTACCGCTTAACTCAATAGTAACTGATACCATAATTGGAATTTGTGGTGCAGCAGCATTTAATGCATGTAAGGCTGCTTTTATTTGTAATGGGTCTTGACAAGTTTCAAGTAAGAAAATATCACATCCTCCATCAGCAAGACCTTCTGCCATAATCTTATAACCTTCATACATATCATCATATTTAATATGATTTAGTGAAGGAAGTTTTGTTCCTGGACCAATAGAACCTAATACATATCTAGGTTTATCAGGTGTACTATATTTTTCACAAGATTTTTTAACTAACTGTGCGCCAAGTTTTGATAATTCGTAAGATGTATGTCCAATATCATATTCATCTAAAACCCAAGGCATAGAACCAAAAGTATTTGTACTTATTAAATCAGCTCCCGCTTTAGCATAAGCATCATGAATACCTTCAAGAATATGAGGTGCTGTTAAATTTAGAAGTTCATTACATCCTTCTAAATCTTTACCTTCATAAATCCATTCTTCACTTTTAATATCTGCAAGTTGAAGCTGAGTGCCCATAGCTCCATCTATTATTAAAACTTTTTTTTCTATTAAATTCTTAATTGTTTTTAACATTTTTTTCTCTGTATTATTTATTATAATTGTTTTTGATATTTATTATTAGATAGTCTACTTAAATAGTAGTTAAAAAGCTGTTAAACAAAAGTTTTAAACTTTTTGAATAACAACTCTTATAACGCAAGCAAGGCCTTGATGACCTTTTCCCTCATCTAAAGATACAATCTCTTCACTAATTTCTTTTTTGCAAGATTTAAAATGATTTTCAAAATCTTCAATAGTATATAAAAGTTCTAAATCTTTTGGTCCACCACTGTTATAATCTATCTGTTTTGTAGAGAAAAACTCTCCAATAAAATAACCATCTTTATATAATGAATTTTCAATTTTATCAAATAGACTTTCTCTTTCATTTTTATACATATGCAAGTATGATGCAACAATCACATCAAACTTTTCACTAACATTCCATTCATTTAAATCTAAACAAATTGTTTCAATCTTTATATTCTCTTCAATACTTCTAAAATGTAGTTTTGAAAGTCCGACATCCGATGCATCCATTGCTGTAACTATAAAATCATTTTTAGCAAAGAATATTGCATTTCTTCCTTCTCCTTCCCCTAAACATAAAACTCTAGTTTTTCTTGTTAAAAGTTCTATTTTTGAAGAGATAAAAGCATTTGGTTTTGTTCCATATAGGTAACCATCTCGTGAAAATTTACCATTCCAAAATTCTTGTTGACTCATTTGTTGCCTTTATTATCCATTTAACTTTTATAATTATATCTTTTTTTTAATTAAGCGCAACTCAGTTGCATTTAATTTTATTTTCATTATTATTCCAAAATGCAACTAAGTTGCAAAATAAAAAGGAGTAAATTATGAGATTTTTAATCCCATTATTTTTATTATTAAATTTTGTTTATGCACAAACAAATATTATAGTAAGTATTTTACCTCAACAAACTTTTGTTGAAAAAATAGGAGGAAATAAAGTAAAAGTTACCACAATGGTAAAACCAGGAAGTGACCCACACTCATATGAGCCAAAACCATCACAAATGAAAGATATTTCAAATGCAAATATATATTTTCCTATAGGTTTAGAATTTGAAAACACTTGGCTTGATAAATTTGCCTCACAAAATAAAGATATGAAATTTATTGAAATGACAAAAGGTATTGAACTAATAAGCATGGCAAAACATCACCACCATCACGAAGAAAACCATGAACACGAAGGGGAAGAATTACCTTATGAGTGGGCTGGAGTTTTTGAATTAAAAAAAGGTACATATAATTGGAGCTTTTCAAGAGTAGATGGTAAATATGCAGATCCAGCTATGAAAATGTTGATAATAAAAGCAGATGAGAAAAGTGATGATTTAATAGAAACTTATGAAAAAACTGCAAAAGATGCATTTGAAAAAAATAGAACAACTATTGCAAAAAATAGTGATTTATTGCAAACTAATAACTCTTTTTATGAATTAAATTTTGATGAAAAACAAAATGTTTCTACATTTAAAATTGATATTAAAGAAGATGGAAAATATCTATTTTTT
>Ga0193958_1000206_pt1 | contig 25189 bp, 52 predicted proteins | sample FB_1_MG_FD_140320 | JGI IMG/M metagenome (GOLD analysis project Ga0193958, IMG submission 140320) | Microbial mat bacterial communities from the Broadkill River, Lewes, Delaware, United States - FB_1_MG | ecosystem: Environmental > Aquatic > Freshwater > River > Microbial mats | place: USA... | reverse complement strand
CCATTGTGTACTAGTACACAGCTTGGTGTACCAGTTTCAATTGCAACATCATTTGCACGTTTCAACAATCTTGTTGTCTTTCCAGTCTGTCTATAATCCTGAATAATTTCCATAATTCTATTCTCCATAATTAATTTTAAGACTACTATAGTCTTTGTTAGTTTTAATATTCTCCCACCAATCTATACATCCTGCATATAAATAAGGCATACCAAGTACACCAGAAGCATAGTATAACATGTGGGTCTGGGGTAAGTACTTTTTATTGAAAAATGTGAAATCAATTGCATTCGTAGCTAAACACTTGTGTATGAATGCGGCTGTAGCACTTCTACTGATTCCAGCAGAACACCAGTACAATACATCTTTTTGTGTTATAGCTCTTGCAATCGAATGGTTGATCAACAACTCCATATTTTTATAATTAGGTACAACTATATTCTCTGCATACGTCACATCTGATTTCAAGACCTTATAATGAGAATGAGTTGTGTTTCCAATATCATCTATATGATGGATATCATTCACACCAGATACACTGGTTTCATCTCCACTGTCACAATCAACGAAACCAATTATATAGTCATATTGATCCTTGATTTTAATTGCATTGTCTCTATTTGTAATGTCTATCATGTTAGAATCCTGTGTGAATAGGTAATTTTAAATATTCAGTTGCTTTCATACTATATTTTGAAATCATACAATCATCATTTTCATCCATATTTTCTATAAATGGCATTATACATCTATAATCGTGTGTTACAAAAGAATTACCATTAACTTCAACACGATATACCAAGATGAAACTATGTTCATGGCCCATACATACACTATGTTCACCATTTGTGATTCTAGGCCAACCTTCACGAATCTCACAACCCTTAACAATACATGTTTCTACAGACATCAAATATTCTCCTATACATCGATTTTAAAAATTTAGATACCACACTAATCTCACATTCTTTATTAGATACTACAATAGTATTAAGAGTTCCACCACATTTATTCATAGCTAATTCTGAAAGTATTTCATCACAATCATCCATGCTGACATTTTTATATTTAATATCAGATTCCATGAACTCAGAAAACCATAATACATTTTTATCTCCATACAATGATTTATCCCCACTGTCAGGTATAACGATTAACTCATGATTGGATTCCAGTAATTCAGCTGTTTTGCCAGATGAACGAGGTTTACAAATTATTTTCATTTTTTTCCTTGACTTTTAAAATTCATCTCCATACTGTCTATTCAAACAGGGAGAAAACAATATGAAGACCTACAACCGTAGAATCAATGGCCTGAATTTCACTGTTATTACACATGACAAATCAATTGTCAATGAAAGAAAAGTAAATGAAGTTGAAATTCTTTTGAATGGAACTAAAATCTGCACTTACATTAAAAACTACGCTGGCATGTTTTGCCTAGTGCGATCCGAACGAGGATATGATGTAAGAGGATATGCACAGACAATCAAAACAATCTTAAACCACATTGCAGGGAACATGAAAACAGACACAAGAAAATATCGTTATGAAATGGCACTGACTAAACTCCGCAAAGCTTTTGATAGGCATACAGCACTTGGACTGTATGCTGATCGTCATGGACTTAAATTTGCAAGAAATGCATATCTCAATGTAGCTGAAGTAATTTATAAACGAATGAATAGATTGGATGTCATGATTACAAGCATGTAAAAGTAGAGGGTTGATAGAAATTCTATCAACCCTCTTTTAGTTTCTAACGACCTTCTTTATTACATACAGTACATCTGGCTACATTTTTCATAGTCTTGTTACCAACTCGCATACCCTTACCATACTTCTTATCCTGATATTCCGAATCACAATTACACTTAATAATCTTTGTTTCAGCCATTTCTTAATCCTCGCTTTCTAATTTAACAAATACTTTATAATCTCTACCATCACTAGGTTCATGCACGATTCCAACTATTGTGTAATATTCATCGTACAGCACCACACTTTCACCGACATTAGGATTGACTGCGAACGTGTATTTCTTACCGTTAGCTCGCACGTCATCAACCTCTAAAATATACGTATACATAGTCCTCTCTATTTTAGCTTCTAACGCATTCTACATTCAAATATGACTCATAGTACCTATTTAACGTTAGAATGCGTTAGAAGCCTTATTCTGTTGATTTTAAATCATACTCAGTCACATCTTTATATTCAATATAATGTTGAATGGGTATTTTTCTACCAAATCGTTTCAATTTGTCCCAAAAACTTTCATTGTTTCTGTAACACTGTTTATAATACTTTTCATATTCAGATTTGAATTCATTCAGATTTGAATATTCACATGTGTCAATATCGTATTCCTTCACAATCTCATAACCACCGACATAAAATGAATATGATGCCTTTGTCACATGTGCAACTTTAGATAGTCCGTCATCATCTTCGATATATTTTGATTTATATCTGATATTGACGTTTGTAATGTTACTCACAAATATTCTGGTGTGACGAAATGTACGTTCTAAAAGTCTTTTGACATATGGATCGTTTTCAATATCTTTCGCATTATAATTTAATGATGGAAACAGTCGTTGAATAGTCTCAAAGCTATCAACACGATATTCCATAACCAATTTTGAAATTACATCAACTTTATTACGAGCAAACAGTTTAATTTTCATTATATTTTCTCATATAGTCTTCTAATCTTTCTTTGACCAGTAGATTAGCCTGATTGTAATCTATATTATATTTTGTTGATACGGTTTCAACAAGTTTTCTAAATTCATATTCAACCTCAGCAGCTAATGCAACAGGATTTTGATCAGCAACACAATTGAACACCCAAGTGTGTAATTGTGATAGACAAATATACAAAATCATGAATGCGTGAAGTGGGATATCATTAAACGTAATTGTGCACATAATCAGAAAACAGTAAATAGCGGTTACAATCGTTGCAGATGCCGATCTGATATTATATCCATCACATCGTTTTGTAGTGATTTTCACAAAATATTCTGTGACAGGGATAATAGCAAGAATGAGAATACCAAATGCAATCAAAAATGCATTTACAAAGAAATCAACATTCACGGCCATTCCGAAAATATATTCTTGTGCCAGAAACACTGGAGCCACAGTCATTACAATGATAAGGACTGAACTATAAAGCATAGTAATCACATTAGTAATAAATTTGTACATGTTTACATCGGTATTTTAAATTTTCTAAAGGGTTTTGGTCCACGGTTCTTTTCCTGTGTGTTGACAACCACGTTATCGTGCAACTTAGACAACAGAACTTTCATTACACTAAACGATTTATCTTGCCCTCGATATCCATCAATAGTGTCAACATATTCAAATTCATCTACATCAGAACAATGAAACCATTCACCTCGAATGTGCAGCATATTGTCATCATCCAAAAATGCATATTCTGTTCTAGAACCTATTCTGACTCTTACAATCTTCATATACTATCCTTTAATGACCATTACTGGTTTGAAGCAATCTACGATTTCAATCATATTATTTTCAACCTGATGATCAAGTACAATCCCAACTGGTTTATACGCAGATGGTGCTTCATCAGTAGATTTATCAGTTTTACATACAATACCATCAACCTGTGTTTTAAACATATCACTACTGATGTTCTTTTTAGCCTTTGCACGGCTCATTGTACGCCCACAACCATGTGAACATGAGTTCAACCATTTACCATCAATGTTCATAGGCTGACGAACCACATATACACCGTCACGCATATTAGCAGGAATCAACGAGTATGAATATCTATCAGTTTTTGTAGCACCTTTACGATGAATCCACACATCTGGTGATTGAAGTTCATACATGTTATGCTGTGACATAATATTAATACTTGGTTCATGAGTGAGTCCCAATATATTGGAAATTGTGTCCTGAATTACTTTGTGGTTCATAGAAGCCCAGTTAGCAGCATAGTTACAATCCCAAATATAATTTTCATAGTCTGGATCACCTTTATAAAAGATTCGACCACGTTTCATATAAAAATCTGCAATGGTATGACCAATATTACGGCTACCAGTATGCACACTAACGGCAACGTCACCCCAGTCATTCATACCCAATTCAATGAAGTGATTGCCTGATCCAAGGCTCCCAAGTGAGCGTAAACACTTATCATTTACACGTTCTTCGAGTATATCAAATTCTTTATCTGTTCCATATGATTCAAATTCGGTCATCATACCAGTAAATGGTTCTTTATGAATGTTGAACCCTACAGGGATGCGTTCATAGATTTCATCCATGAGAGATTCGAGAGTGCGATTTTCTAAAATTTCATCCAACGACACACAATACTGGCGCATACTGACAGAACAACCAATATCATAGCCAACGAATGAAGGGCTAATAGCGTTTTTAAGTGTCGCTACACCACCAATAGGCATATCATATCCCTGATGAACATCTGGCATGATTGCAAGTGATTCCAAACAATCCAGTTCAAGGATATTAAGAATCTGTTCACGTGCGCCACTTTCAATATCATTCCAAGGAAGGCTCAAATTCAATTTTTCATTTTTCATTTTAATTCTCCATGATTAATTTGCAGTCTTGAATTGCATCAGCACGACCATATTCATACATTAGTTCCATTATAACACTCAAATGATCTGCTTCATCATATGTTCTTGTGTTAACGAACTTCGTTTCCGATTCGTTATAATACACTCTATACACATGGATGTCTCTTGTGTCAAGTGAAACTTCTTCCCACGTTGTTCGTTCAAGTTTATATGCTTTAATTTTAAATTTTGGTCTCATTAAACTTTTCCATTTCTTTCAGGTGTTCTGCACATGCCATATAAAATGCTACTACATCTTCCTGATAACTTGCATCAGGATCATAATATTTAAAATTAGGAAAAGTTTCAAACCATTTCCCGTGCACATATTTACAGAATATAAGATCATATACAAGTTCCCAGTCTCTTTCAGAATTACAACTGTTTGTGAGACTTTCCATATATTTAACAATTTGTTCGGCAATAGTAAACTTATGATTTATCATATTCGCCTCTATGTTTAAAGTATGATTTGAAAATTCCTTCAATATTAGATTTTCCAATAGGATTGGCTGAATGAACATTGTATTCAAAATTATCGTACATAAATCTACCGTTCATATCCATATCAAGTTCAACCATATATTGCGCAATGTCGTAACCAGTTTCAGAAAATTCATCACCAAGGTCATGATCAAAACTTACATATTTAGGACATCCGTACAATCTCATGACACGAATAGCTGTATCATATGATCTACATACAACCCAGTCATTTCCAACTGGTGGTTCTGTTGATGGTGTTCTAATATCATCAATATACATGCTGTAATTGTAGTGCATAATATACTCCTTAAATCCAATGCGGGGTACATCTGGTGCCCCAGTTAGCAAGTGATCTACCGTTTTTATCAGTCATCTTTTCGGCACGATAATAATTACGATACGATTCAATCACATCATTCGTTTTATATTCGTCTGGCATACATAATGGAAATTGTGTGCGTTCAAATGATGTGAATGGAAGAATAAGGTTTGAATATCCTTCGGCCCAGTGATTAATGGTTTCATATACCACATACGTTGCATGGACTTTATCTCTACGATAAAGATATTCGTTCAACAATGCTTCGAGAAGATCAACACCAAATTCAAAATTTTCATGACTCTCACGCATCCACACCGCACACGGATGATTCGCGTGTGTTTGTTTATACAATTTACTGCCTACTGATTTGTCAACGTCATCTGAGAATTTAGGATCAATCATTCTAACAGTAGTGGATAAAAGTTGTGCAGTTTCCAGAATCATTTTATTCAGATGCACATTGTGATGATATCGTGCAATTTCTTCCGGTGTGTGTGCAAGAATGAACATATTCATATTGTTCTCCATATTAAAAATTAAAAGGTGTGTATCACCTAACCACAAGTCAAGTTCTACACACCTCTAAATTATTTGTCAACAATTATTCTACGAAAACTGTATCATCATTTATTTGATCAATATCAGTAACCGACACAAACAGATTGTCACTAGGATATAGTTTTTCAACCACATTATCAAAGAACGTCATGTCATATACATTCTTAGCTGGTTCCATATATTCACCATTCCAATAATATGATTTGTAATTATATTCTACGTTACATTGATTTAATGTTTTTAAAATTGCAAGTTTACCGATACAAGATTTCATTTCGTCTGTTGATCTGATGTATGGCACAACACTTGCAATAATGTCACGAGTTTCAGGATAATATTTAATGAAGTCATCAACAATTCTTTCTACATAATGTTCCTGATAACTTGCACAACGGCCACCATTTTTATCAACTGGTATATGATGATAAATTTTTGAAAATGTAAATTCATTCAATTCAGACAATACTGGATAAGGTGTACTGTGTACATAATCAGTTTCATAGATACCAAACACGTTATTTCCTAATGTGACATATGAGTAAGGTATAACCCATTCAGAACCAATTTTAAACACTCTATGTGGATATGGTCCGTGTCTAAGTTTATTAAGGTATTCTGAATACAATGATTCTCTGTCGTTGATCCAGCCGTCGAATGATTTGGCACGTGGTGTAACTCCATATTCAATTGTTGTTTTTGAATACGGACATTTGATAACAGAATGACCAGTTGCGTTCATACAACATCCACCATGATATGCTTCACATTCATTAGGTCTGTCACAATAAAATTTACGAAGATTGCACTGTTCACTTCGATCATTCCCATATTTCTTAGGATTGTGAATTTCTACGTGAATAAGTTCCATATTAAACATCCATTTTAAATAATGTTGCGGTTCCACCATATATTTTAATGAATGGTGTGAACATAAGGTTGTATAAAAACAATGGAATTATGATATCAAGATAGTGACCTAAATTAGATTTCACCATTGTACCTGTGAATATACAAATTACAATCCATTTCAACCAGAATGACATTCATTTATAGGTTCAATTCTATATGGTGCTGGTCGATAATTATATTTACGATACACTTCATTGTATATAGCACAGTATGATAAAATCAATCCAATATATACAACCCATATCATGACATTGATATCATAGCAAAATGCAATGTAAAAGAATGCACATGTCAATACAGTCCATAGCAATTCAATGAAATCTTGCTTATTCTGTTTAATATTAAGATTATCAGTTTTCATATTTGTCACATTCTTCCCACAGCTTCTTTGACAATTCTTCTCTTTTATGTTCTTCATCAATTTCATTTTGTATATAAATGAGTGCATCTTGAAATTCGTCTACACATTCGCCACATTTTAAACACACCTTTTGGCGCAAATTATTATCATAAGCACTTAGACTATGTTCTAAATATGAAAATTTATACCTTGTATTTCCATATACTGTATCATTACGAACTACACATTTATCTTTATACGTCTTTATAACATTCCAGTCATGTTTGTCTTCCATATCAATACGAACACAATTATCATGTCGCTTGACATTTTTTACCCACATTGTACAACCATGTTTGATAGTGAAATCACATTCATTATATTTCTTACCAGCATAATGTTGACATATGATATTCAGTTCATCCACAGTGCACTTTTCAACACCAACGTACACACTATGACATTCGTCCATTTTTAAACCAGAACATTCACACAGGTCTAATATATTCTTTTTGTTTGAATATGATTTAATTTTATCATCAACTTTATCATCAACTTTATCACAAATATGAAAAAACCAACACGACAACGCACATAATGCGACAATAAATACTATTTCCATATCTATACTCCATATTCTTTACACATATTACACACGTCACGATTTCGCCAATATTGCCAAGCATATTGATTGTACCATTTGTCGCGTGTACGGGTTTCCATTCTCATTGCTGGATAAACTGGATTTTCTTCATACCATTCATTCCAACGGTATTCAATCATACCGAATAAAATTTGTCTGGCGGTATCAGTCAAGGTTGAAAGATCGTCTGTAAACACTTCACCGCCATTATCCATTAAATATTCATCAAGTGCTTCATACATTCTACCGTATTCATAGGAACAAAAGAATGTCTCGCGCAACGATAAACAGTCTAAGCATGTTTTATATGTCTCGAATTCACCATTCCATTTGCCAGATTCATTCCTATATTTTTCACCTACAGAAATCTCATTGTTACATTCACAACAAACACGAACTTTCCGAGCAACCACGTCTTGCCCAGAAAAACATTCAGGTTTTTCCCCATCTAATTCTATATCACACATTATTCACTCCATTTAATTACGAGATCAAAATCATCTTCTTAGCCAATTCTTCTCTTTTTAGTTTCTTCATCAATTTCATTTTGTATATCCTTTACCGATAATATCTTATCCAAGATGGTCTCTAAAATACACGCCTTAGATATTGTTGTATAAGAGCATGAAGTGAATAATTCACTTTTGCATCCACACAATAGATGGAGTATTTCAGCGTATGTTATGAAATCTTCCTTTTTAATACTATTAATTTCACACTCTGACACTTTCACTTTGGAATTCTCTACCACCTCTGCAAGAGATAAAGATCCCGTTAAGAACAATGTGGGTGTTTTATCAATAGCTTTAAGAATGTATATCAAATTTTTCTTAGTTAATTTTTTGGTAACTTCTCTTGACAAGTGATAATTCATAGATGTTCTAACTTTCGCTATAACAAGGGAGACCAGCTCATCCTTTTTCATATTACTAAAAGCCACCATTTATTCACTCCATTTAATTACGAGATCAAAATCATCTTCAAGGGTTTTGTATTGATTATGATAAATTTCAGTTTCATAACCAAGACTTTCAGCATGTTCAACCATAATTTTTACTTTATATGGATCATCAATTGATTTGATTGAAGTTCTAAAATCCCCGTCATCAACTGCACATGCAATCACAGCATTTACATATTTTTTAAGTTCTTTTGTAGATTTATCCCGATTGGTTTGCACACCAACATCAGATGTAATTGGAATTGCATGTGAACCCTCACAATATTTTTCATACAAAGGATAAAAGTTAAAAATAAATACCACTACAGTCATAATTACAGCCAAAATACCAAAAAATTTATCAACCCAAGTATTCATCTCTAAATCCTTTTATATTCACGTTGTGTAACAACAACTTCCTTTTCTTGTACTTCAAGGAAATATGCACCATCAATCCATTCGATTGCATCAGGTTCGCCATATTTACCGCCACCATACCAGAACGTATATCCAACCCATTTGTCAAGGTCTTCACAATACATTGATACGGATTTAGAATCATAATGACGATTAGTTTCACAATATACGTCAGTTTCCTCTACATATGAAGTACGCAATTCTAATTTACAATCCTGAATATCGTCACCATATCCAAGTTCATCCAGTTTTTCAACTAACTCACACGCATTTGATGGTGATAAACAGTCAATGACATATTTGTGTTCATCAGTAACCCATTCACCAACGTCTTTTGCCAACATATAATATAATACATCTGGCGCACTATAATTTTTCATTTCGCATTTCCTTTATTGTATCATGAATTACTTGTAGTGATCCATATGCCAAATTAATGTCACTACGTTCGATACTAATTTCACACAGATTTTTAATATCAATCAAAAGTGAATTGTATGCATCAATTACATCATCTCTATATGCAAGTTCTGCGGCAATATCAGATTTAGAATTAAGACCTTCTGCGGTCATAGCCTCAATATGTTTAGCGTATGTTTCCATACCTTCTAATGTATCAAGATTTCTTTCACCATATAATTTCTTACTCATTTTACACTCCATGCAATCCTAATAAGTTCTTGTGTTACTGGAACACAGGCATATTCTTCGGTAAAGGGGATACCGTATCGATAAGGCCAACCAGTATCAAAATCATATATTTCACCATTATCAACATTAGAAAATCTAATAACATTTGTAGTCTTATCATCAGCATCAAACGCAATGATAAGATCACCTTTCTTAAATGGACATGGCGCAACAGGCCTTTTGAATGCTTGTTCTGGAATTTCAAATTCATCCCAGAACAAAGATTGGTTGTGATTATTATACAATTTACCATCAAAATTAAAATCTACGTAACAACCGACATCAAATCTAACTGCCAATGCTAATGCATTTACATCACTAATATCTTCGATTTCACCCCAGCCATAACCAACACTCCAAACCCTATCACCAACTTTTGCATCTTTAAACATACGGATTATCCTTTTAAAAGGTTTTCATTAATAACGCCAAGACCACTACAATGTGGACACTCTATAAGTGGTTCATTAATACGTTCCATAAGATTATTCAAGTATTCATCAATTTTATTTTTCAAATCTTCATGTGATTCACCTTGAAAACCTTTAATTGGTGTATAACCTTTATAATTTTCGGGAGAATATGTCATTTCAAAAATAGTAACATGTTTTTCTTTACCACTGCCGCCATATCGTTTTTTAATTCTCTTACTCACTTCAAAGCAGAAATCATAATCAGATGTAATTTTAGCAACCTTTGGATCAATATTATCAGTAACATGTTTTCTGATAATGCGGTAGGATTCATGTGAACTCAATTTAGATGGCTTGTGCTGCAACAGTACCGATGGAAAAACAATTTTATCAATCCACTGATGTTTAATGTTATTTGCATCAATTTTTACATCATTTTTATTCATCCAATTTCTAGGTTTTGCATCATAATTGAAACTGTGTTTGTCGTGTTCAATATCGTTGATTTCCATGATGACGTTAAAAACAAATTCAACTTCGACCCATGAATCTTTTTCTTTTTCCTGTTTAAACTCATACAGAGATTGCAAATGTTTGAATTCTTCTTTCCATTCACATTCGTAATCACAACATTCAACGACTTCGGAATATGGCAATGTAAGAGGAATATGGTCACTTACCATTTCTGGATCAATCAATTCAAAACGCTTATTAACGTATTTACCATAAACCTTATCTTGAATTGAAGTTATGTGATCAGGTACATAACACCATTCACTGTCATATGTTTTCTCAGGCTTCATCCCATTGAAAAGGTAATTTCTATATCTGAACTCACTTTTGTATCTACCCCTTTGTTCTGCATCAGAAATGTAATATCCATTTTTAATTTTAATAGCGTTAATTTCAATCATCATTTTAATCCTTTTTAAATTTATTCACAACAAATGGAAATGTTGGTTTCCAACCAAATTCTTTATATTTTTTGCACTTCTTACACTTTCCACATGGTTCAGCATACACCTTTTCTTCATCACCATCAATGTTTTTCATTTCAAATACTTCTGGCATTTCACATGTCCATAATCCATCAGGATATATTTCATGTCCAATTTTATAACATGTTTCATCAGTGAAGTCTTTAATAGGTGTTAGTACACTAACTGCAATATCCGACTCTGTTGCAACGATCACTGCATTATAAAACATTTTAACAACGGATTCTAAACTGTTTTTCCATCCATCAATATCATCTTTGTTATATCCTAGAACAATTGCGACTTCATCACCAACTCTAATATGTTGACTTCTTCCAATAACATTCAGGATACCATTCAACCACATTAAAGGTTGAAATTTTACATCGACACTACCAGATTGTTCATACTCACACATATCAATATCCCAACATGTGAGTTCACCCAATTTATCGCCGTGTGTATCTCGGATTCTTTCCAACACCTGATATGCCATTGCAGATTCAATAGCAATCTTACCTTCACCAACCTGTTTATTTTTAAAATACAAAGGCCATACATCATCATCATCAGTCATTTTTTCAAGTGTCATATGTAAAGCACTTACACTGTCTTTACCACCAGAAAATGGAATCAAATAAATCATCATTTTAATCCTTTTTAAATTTTATATACATTCTGAAAGTCTTCTATACACTATATCGAAGAGACTGTCAACTGGCGTTCCAGCTTTAAATTCAATATAGTTTTCACCACACAATTCTCTGATATCATCATCCATAGCAATTGCTTCTGATTCTGTTTGCGTGCGACCCTCAAATTTATATTCAAATGGCCCACGTTCGATGAACACGTCAATTGTATTATATGCTGAATCCAGACTATCAATAATATGAAAGAATGGATATGCATCAATCACCTGACGCTCTGGAACGAAATAATACTTACACAGTTTAATAGGGCTATCAGTAACAATTACATCAGCATTATCATTTTTAAACACACTTGAAATTTTACGCCACTGTTTAGCAGCAATATAAAGCTGGTCATTCATTAGAATATCATTTCTATTCTCATATACAAGACTTTTTGCATATTCAGAAACAAGTTCCACATTAAATTGACTGCGTTTCAATGCCGCAAATAGTTCAGCCGCTAATGTAGATTTTCCAGCACATGGTCCACCATATAGATTGATAACTGTTTTCATACTACTCCCACATGTATCTAAAATTGTCTACTGATTGATCATGAATTCGTCCCATAAAATACATATACGACATGTTCATGATATTATTAAATTCACGAGTTCCAGCCATTAATTCAATCTGAATGTAAATACTGTTCACTGATTTTTCAAACAACAGAGATTCATAAACACAATCGCTAGTCAATTCTCTATATTTGTAACGTTCATAAAATTCTTTTTCAAAATCTAAATTCATATCTCACTCCTAAATTGTTTTATTCTACGACTAATTTCATTCACTGTTTCCATATCTCGTTCCCATACATACACCTGTGACCGTGGATCATTTTCAACGGCTATGATGATTACGAGTTGTGGAAAATCAAGACCATACATTTCTTTCAGCATAATACTATATATACATGCCTGTAGCTTATAGTCCTGAACTCTATCCTCAGATTTAAGATTGATAGAGGTTTTAAAATCAATGACTGATGGCACACCTTTATAATCTGCCACACAATCAACTCTACCAGCTAATTTTAAAATCTCACTGTACAGCGGGATTTCTAATGCACGTACATTGTCGATGCAATTGAGTTTATTTTTCATCTTGTCATACAGTGAATAATATTTTCCAGCAACAATCTTAACGTCATTTGGATTACGATTCCTGATATGATATTCAGCAGCTAAATGAACGGCCTCACCACGCACACAGGCTTCTTCACTGATGCGCTTAGCCTCTTCATACCCTACTGAACGTCTCCATGTCTCTAATCCACGTTTAGCTTCCTCTGATTTAGTTTTCCCTAGAAACGTTGTGACAGAGTGCAAACGTTCTCCTGTTGGACTGACATAATATCTACCATCTGGATTTGTCACACATTCCAGTTCATCAAATTCAAGCAAATCATGTTTGAACTGCTTTTGACCAAGCATATCTAAGATACTAACCATTGATCATCTTCTGCAAGTCTTTATAGTTACTAAAATCAAATCCACGGTTGTGTGCACGTTTCAACATGTTTTCAAGCCATTCTACTGTATCATCCTGTTCACTAATCATATCATCAATTTCAACCATGTATGGATCAACATCAATATAATCTTTGATTTCAACTTTAGGAATAGCTTCTGGCAAAGGCTCTCTTGCATAGTGTTCTGCTGGCATACGCCCAGAATAATGTTTTCTACGCTGAATCAACAGTTTCTTACGCTGTTTCATTAGTTCCCTGAGCTTACCACTCTCATGCTGGTGCAGCTGCACAATCTTCGAAACCACGTTACCAACCTGTAGGCTCGCTGATTGAACCGCAAGTATATCATTATCAACATGAATTAATTTTTCTACTATATTCTTTATTTCTTTCTTAACCATCTATTCCCCTCTTTTAAATTCAGTAAACACAATTGTTGCAGTACATTTCATATTAGTTTCTTCATCGTTATTTTCCAAATCAAGTTCACTGAGGTTGTTCACAAATGCATCAACTAATGTAAAACGTTTCTTGATAAAATTCTTGTGATTGTCCAGCAGATGAATATCAATGTCAAAATATTGTTTATCTGTATTCTGACTATTATGAAACATATGTTCTACAAACAGAAGATAGTTATCATACCCTTCATCAACATAAAACTCAAGCACTGGCTCATCAAAAATCATTTTATCACCAGCTATTTTAATATCCACATTCTCACTTGTGCCAACTGTAATTGATCCTAAACTGATGTTTGGAATAGGACACCTCACAAGTTTAAATACAATATCTTCATATCCACTGATAATAGCATACCAATTAGATGAATTTGCATCGTTATAATTTTTATTAAATTTAGACATTCTTACTCCTATCATATATTATTAGTAATGTAAACATATTTATTTCAATGATAAATATTATTATGGAAAAGATATATGCATATAAAATTAATGAAAGTGAATTAGAAATATACTGTAGTGAAATAGGTGTGATTGAAGAATTATATTATTATTTCAGATATAGAAAACCTAACTTCATGCCTAATAGATATAGTAAATGGGATGGTATTATCAGACTGTTCAATAAAAAGACTGGTAGACTTCCATTAGGTTTATATTCTATGTTGGTACAATGGTGTAGAATCAATGAATATGAATTGATTGATGACGAACCACGTGTATCAAAAACAGTTGGCGACAAGACTGTAAATAAATTCATTGGGTCTCTAAATCTACCTGAAAATATAGTACCATATGATTATCAGATTAAGGCACTGAAACTTGCTATTGAATTAGATAGATATGTATGTCATGCCGCAACATCTGCTGGCAAATCACTTATCATCTACATGATTAGTAGATATTATCAGTTACTCGGATCAAAGATACTTATCATCGTGCCATCAACTAATCTTGTAAATCAGATGTATGACGACTTCTATGCATATTCAAAATCAAGCGATTGGAATGCGTTTGAACATTGTCATAGAATATATGCAGGACTCGAAAAATCATTCGACAAATCAATAACAATTTCAACATGGCAGAGTCTACAGAAATGTGATCAGGAATCACTGGATGTATTTGATACGGTGTTAGTAGATGAATGTCATAAGGCAAATGCTGATGTGCTCACAAAATTACTCAAAGCATGTTCATCAGCATATGCAAGAATTGGATTCACTGGTAGCCTCAATCAAAACACATCCAATGGATATCATCCTGTAAGCGTTCAAGCCAGTTTTGGACCCATACATAACATAGTGAGTTCAAAAGAGCTTAGAGACAGTGGCAAGGCCACTAAAACAGCTGTCAAGATGATTGAACTGTTATATGGCAATGAAGATAGATTCGAAGTCAGTCAGATGTCGTATCAGGATGAAATACAATGGTTGATTCACAACGAGAAACGAAATAATATGATTCATAAAGTTGTGGAAAAACTTAGTGGCAACACATTAATACTATGCAATTTTAAAGACCATGTAGATAATCTATATGATATTATTTCAAAGACTAAAAAAGTATATGTGATTACAGGTGACGTTAAAACAGAAGATAGGGATGAAATAAAACGGCGTGTTGAATCCGAAACTGGTGTAGTTGTCATTGCAACGGCTGGAACTATGTCCACTGGTGTATCTATCAAGAATCTGCACAATCTTGTGTTATCGGCTCCAACTAAATCATTTGTAACAGTAGTTCAATCAGTTGGACGTGTTATGAGACTGCATGATAGTAAGGATGTAAGTCTGATTATAGATTTTTCAGATAATTTGAAAAGAATGGTTGACAATAAAAATCGAATCAACTATTCCTATAAACACAGCATCGAACGGCTGACGTATTATGCCGATGAAAAACACGATGTGAAACTTTGTAAAATTAAAATGGAGAAACGAAATGGAAAAGATTGATTTGCCAGAAGATGTATTTGACGGTGTAAGATTGTTTGTGGATTGTACAATGTCTGTATATGAATTTGAAACTGATTGTGAATCTGCAGACCATGTAAGTGGTCCTCGTGTAAGAGACTATATTAAAGATGTTAGCATGTTGCACACATTTGTATCAGAAGGCTATAAAGCAACACTTAAATATGAAGATGAAACTATAGGTTATATGGCATACGAAGTAACTGTTAATGGTTACAAATATATTGCAATTGTTGATCTTGACAGCTGTGTTTATGTTGACAATATAAATAATGAAGTAGGATTCAACTGCATGTACAAAATGTTTAAATTCGGTCTGTCATGTCAGTAGAAACTATTCTATTCGCACTTATGGTTTCCAATATATTTGGATTTGCTATAGCTGGATTTGCTGATGTTGTATGTGGAATATTGAATGGTATGAAAATGGATATGGATGATAAAACATTCTGGACGATCCAAAATATTACAGCTGTAATAATATTCATTGGACTTGTTATAAATAGTATTCAAACAAATTAAAATGGAGAGCCGAAATGGGAATGTACACAGAACTTAGAATGGCAGTAGAACTTAAAGAACACACACCAGATGAAATCATTAATATTTTAAATTATATGGTAGGTAATCATAAAGACGATCCAAAACACTCAGAATATATGGAACACGACCTGTTCAAATGTGACAGATGGCATTTTATGCTACGATGTGATTCATACTATTTTGACACAGAAACAAATTCAACTTTAAAATTCGATAGAATCACAAACACATATTTTTTGAACATTCAGTGCAATTTCAAAAACTATGAAAACGAATTGAACTTGTTTTTAGATTGGATTGTTCCACACATTGAACCTACACATGGCAAATTCATTGGTCATGAAATGTATGAGGAAGATGTAATTCCAACTTTACTGTTTTACCCTGAACGTGGATCAGAACTTAAAATTCATAAACTCCATCCACAACAAACACCGTGGACGTAATCACAAATTAATACGAACCTTCTTTTTGGGTGATACCTGATTTAATTATCGGTATCACCCTTTTCTTTTATATTTCGATTCTAACACATTCTAATATTATTAATGACTCATGATATCAAATATACTTTAAAACAGCTTAGAACACTGCTTCTGTACAAATTAAAGGTATCTGATATGAAATATGTTAATATAATTTAATGTAGGACACAAAAAAGGGTTGATAATACAGTTTGAAACTTAGGGGTATTAGGTACTCTGTATTATCAACCCTGATGCGATCTAAAAATCTTTATCGTTCTTTTAATTATTTATAAGACTTTAAAATCCTGATTTTGGTCTTAAAATTTCTATTATAAAATATAGGATTGCGGAGCAATCCGTTTTAAACTCCTACTCTCTAAGGGAGCGGAGCGACCGCTATTTGACGGTGGTGAGATTGAGCAGAGGATATAGGACGACTACCCTAGCTAGAATAGCCTGACCTTATATCCTCAGTGTATGTTGACGTATGGAGCCGACATCGCTTTCGGACCTTGTAGTAACGGTATAATCCTACAAGTTGCACCCTACTTTAGACATTGATAATACCATGCCTCTTATCCCTGTTAGTGCTTTCGGACTCAGGTTGCGATCTGATAAGTACCCCGTGGTGTCGCAGTTAAATTGTATCGCCACGGTATATCGTACCCTCCAATACAATCCAGTCAATTTTAGTTCGACACAGTTATTTAGTAAACTTGTGTTTCATCTCTTGACAAAGCTATTTATAAACAACTTCACAAGACATATAAAACATGTTAATAACTATGTCAAGTGATAAAATGAAATTAATTTAAAAATATTTCAACTTTTAATTTTGACCTATATATTTTATGTAGAAACAATAAAATTGGAACGGATATCAATTTAAACTCAGAAATTTCATACCAGATGCATGTAATTCACACAGAAACAGTGTTCTAAGCGATTTTAAAGTATATTTGATATCATGAGTCATTAATAATATTAAAACACGTTAGAAGCGAAATGAGGAGTATTATGGCAATAGTTAAGAATAGATTAAAAGGTGATAAAGTTAAATTCACAGAGAAATTAATTCAGAAGATTTTATATACTAAATTTAATAACAGTTCATATTCTGTGATACCTAATATTTCAATCAACAGATGGGAAATGGATTTTATGAGAGTGATGAAATCCAAATTGGTATATGAATTTGAAATCAAGGTAAGTGCATCTGATCTCAAATCTGATGTTAAGAAAGGAAAGTATCCAGTATATGAAAATGGGTATATCAATACATTTGGTAGAAAGAATAAAGTGTGGAGACCTAATTACATGGTATATGTCATACCTAAACAGTTATTAAAACATACAGATTGTCTTCCTGAATGGTGTGGAATTTATTCATTGACAGATGAAGGTGAGAAAGGTTATAGTGGTGTTTATTATCATAAAGGAACTTGGATCAGAATGAAATGCGTTAGGAAACCTAAATTAATTCATAGAGAAAAGATTTCAGATGATATTATTGAAGATGTGTTTAGAAGAATTGTGTATAGGTATAATAATAAAATATTTTAGGTAGGGTATTTGATATGGATTTTAAGAAATATACTGAACATGAATTAATTGAGTTGTTATCAAACGATGCTGAATATTTTTCTAATTATACAATTAATGATTTGCATGATTTAAGAATGGCTTGCAACATGACACTTCGTGGTTCAAATTATATATGTTCACAAAGATTGATTGAAAATATAGTGTGTCGTAATATATGTACAGTGTGGCCTAAATTTTACAAAGCCAAGTATAATTTTCATGCACATTGTTTTGATTGTGATATACCAGAAACAGAAGGTATCTATAAATGTACTTATTGTTGGTGTTATAATCCATATCCAACATATGAAATATTACCGTTAAAGAAAAAAGCTGATGAAGAATCTATTAGTTATTTTAAAATCTTCATCATTGTATGTCTGATTATCCTAATTGGTTGTATTGTAGATAAATTATAGTGGAGCATAAAATGAAAATTAATTGGAATAGCCTTGTAGCTAAAGTTGAACCAGAAAATTGCAATGATACTATTGATTCGGCAATTAATAAACATGAGTGTCGTATTCATGAACTCAAAAACTTGAAATCTAATCCAGATGAATTGATCCAGATTAATAAAGAAATTAATGAATGTTTTGATATAATGAGCGATTTGCAAATTAAATACAGTGAAATCATTAAAAATGCGCCTAGTATTGGAGGTGATATGAATTCATATGCTAAATGGGATAGTGAAATGAGAATGATTGGAATCAATATTGAAGTTCAAAATTCTACACTCAATGATCTTATGAATCGTCGAGAGAAATTGTTAGGGTAGGGTGTAAAAACTCAAATAAACCCTAGAGAAAAGTAATGATCAATTCAATAAAATCAATAGGTTATAAAATCAGTGTTTTTAGTGATTTTATTATGTTTTTAAATACACGGTAGGGTATTTATGATGAAATTTATGGTGATAATGATATTAAGTGTGATATTTGCATTGACAATTGAATATCATGGTAGTAAAAGGGTTGGAAAACTGAGAAAAGAATTGGATGATGAATTTCAAGATGTATTGAATGAAATGAGAAAGGATTTTTGACAATGCCAAGAGTGTACAGGATTGAACACAAAGAAGATGGATATGGTCCATATTACTGGAATGATAGGAATGAATACTGGTGGAGTGAAGATGAACATGATTCATTGGAAAGAACACCGCATCCAGACGACGATGGATTATATTATATCAATACAGTGCATCCTTCATACGAATATGTGTATGGATTCAAATCTGTAAAACAGTTGTGTGAATGGTTCACGAAATTTGAACGTTATTGTTTATTCAGTTCTGGATATCAAGTTAAATGTTATAATGTAGATGATTCACTAATTCACTATGGTGATCATCAATTAAAATTTCATAGGAGAAGTAATGAAGATTGAAATAGATCGTGAACGACTTCTAAATGCATTCACAAATCCATCATATGAACGTGGTTCAGGTAAAACTACAGCTAGAATTCATGAACTTTTAGGGCATGTGCAGTTACAGACAGAGAATATTTTTGTCGTTATTACATCCTACAATGATTTGCAGTGGTTGCTTCCTATGATAAAAGATATCTTTGAATACTATGATGTTGGTAAAATCGCTGTATCGTGTAATACTATGATATGTGAAAATAGTAGGATTAAATTCATAACAACTAACAACAAATCATTTGCACACCATACACGGGGCATGAAAGGCTTTGGTGTTGTGTATATGAGACATGGAGATTAAAATGAAAATTTGTTTCACATTAAATGATGCAAGTGGTGCAGCACATATTGGCATGGACCTTGAAAGACGTTCTTATGTGGTTGAAATTGACGATAAAGAACTGCCGCCAGAAGTTAGAAGTTATTTTGACGGTTCCATGAAATCATCTACATACTATGGAATGTCATTGTCTGTGGTGCATGATTTTGAGCCGTGTAAGGATGAAATATGGGAACCCGTAAAAATGGAGAAATAGTATGGGTGTAGATGTAATGAGATATAAAATTCCAGAATCAGGCTTACTTTCAAGACGGTTGAAAGATGAATATGGTGGAGATTCCTATCAAACATATTTCACTAAAGATTTTGAAGCCATCAAACCATTTCTAAAGTCTGGTGTCACCAGTGTCAAGATTGTGGAAGAAATTGATTTTGATAGATATGATTTTGACTGGAATGATGGATGTAGCTGGTCGTGTGTTGAAAATGATATGTGGTTACAGGGGCCAGACGGAACACTTTATTATGGAGACACGTTGTATAAAAAACCATGTTCAACGATAATCTGTATGAATCTTGATGTTGATAAATATGAAGTTGAATATGGTAGAAGTCCATTTCGTGACATGAAAGATGCAGAAGAATGTCAGAAGATTTATGATATGCTGGAAAATGAACAACAGTGGTTTTCATCAATACATAATGACACTGTTGCATATCTACAAAAACATTGCTGTGAACATTGTGGTCCAAATATTTTCAGACCACTTGAAGACGATGAACTTTTAGAGGTGAATTGGTGATATGTTAAAGGACTTGATTGCATTTGTCGGGATTCAAAAGGAGATTATATGAGTAAGTATGATACCAGAACTGATTATGTTACTTATGTAAAAGGTGGGTATATTGATCACTATGGCACATTTCATGAACTTGATGGTGGACAGGTGACCCAAGAGTTTAGATCATGCAGCAACTGTTACTATGGACGTAAATCCCCTATAGGAGTGTGTGCAAACTGTTATAATGCTCGAACAGGTGGACGCATAAAGTTCAAGTTGGCTGTGGATGGTAGATATTTTTAAAGTGATGACCGTAACACACATTGTATTCCATACATGAATGAGTATCAAACATACAGAAGACTTGATGCAAATGGACAGTAATGGATAGAAAAGGATATGCATGATTATATATAAAAATTTAAGAAACACAAAACAGTTTCATGATAGGGAAATAGACTTTAGAATTGATAGGGGTTCGCCTGTAGGAAATCCATTTCACATGAAGGATGAATCTGAACGAAATCTAGTTTGTGATTTGTATGATGAATGGTTCAATTATATGATGGATTTTCGGGAAGAACTTGAAGATTCTGAACCAGAATTTTATAGATATGTGGACATAATGGTTGATGCATATAGAGTGTGTGGAAGAGTTGATTTATGGTGTTGGTGTATCCCTAAACGGTGTCACGGGATCACCATTGCAAATTATATAAGAAAGGTTGCACATAAAGGTGAATATGGGTACAATGCGGCAACACCATTTGGAAAACAAATTTACGATATCATGAAAAAATCTATTGACAAATAAAAATGATTTAGATACTATGTCTTTATTGCCTCTGTATAGCTCAATTGGATAGAGCAACAGCCTTCTAAGCTGTAGGTTTGAAGTTCGAGTCTTCATACAGAGGCCAAATTTAAAAGTGAGTAATTGGAAAATGATTAAAACATTAATTATTACATTGACAATGTTTGTTGCATCTGTTAGTATGTGTCATGCATGGGGTAATGTTACGGATACAATGCATTACACACATACATATAGCATGGGTGCTTCATATGTTCGTGAATTTGTCCCATTATCAGCACCAGAAAAAATATGTGTGTCTGTTGGATCAGAGTCAATCACTTGCTTTGATAAACCTAGTGTTGTAAAGGCAAGAGAAAATAAACGTAACAATTTGATTCTTGAATTGATCGAAACCATAAAACAAAAGTAGGTAAAAATGACATTCGAAGAATGGAAAGTAAAATTGAATGAGAAAGTTGACGAATGTGAAGCAGCATTCATTGGACTTGGAGAAATTGCGGGCATGGCTGACGACATTGAAGGTGAATATGATGAAGATGAATTTCTTGCACATATTCAAGTAAAGGCTATGAAACTCAATAAGATCATCAATAAAGCATTTGAATAATCTGTGAAGATATGTAGTGAAGTTGGTTATCACACAAGATTTTGATTCTTGTATCCTCAGTTCAAATCTGAGCATATCTTCCAAATGAGGTTGACAATGATTCTAAAAATTGATAAACGTATGAAAGTTCCAAAACACGTTAAGTATTACAAACGTCAGGCTGTAAAAAGTAGACGGTGTAAAATGAAAGCCGAAATGAATAATCTAATTCATGGCGGCGAGTCCTTATATACTGGCAATCTTAAAGAGTTTGTCCGTTCAGACACATGGAGTGAATGGTAATGTGTTCAGATTATGAAAAAGCAAAATCTTTGGGTTTGACCAATAAAGATCGTTGGAGTCTTGGTATACCTCATCATAAAGAATCTGAAAGATTGATGATGTTTTTATCCCAACATGATTTAAAAGATTATGATGACTAAACAACTTAAACAGTACTCAAAACGCTAACGAATAAAAGTCGTACCAGCTAATGCTGATGGAGACACATGAAGCGTAGCGTACCAGTTTGAGTCGTTGATACACAGGGTAGATGACCCTACCGCTGGCAGATATGACGAATGCAGCGGTTGAAAAGAGTAGTTAATCAGCTATTCAGGACACCAAGTGTTGCTATATCACTTGTAAAATATAAATAGAGATGTGTGAAAGTGATTTCATAACATTAGTTGGGTTTACTTCTGAGTTTAGACAACTATAAAAGATAAAACTTGGAGCCATATTTCAAATGCGAGTGTAGCCCAACGGCAGAGGCAGTAGGCTTAGAACCTATACAGTGGATGTTCGAATCATCTCACTCGTACCATGTGTCACTATGATGGAACTAGTAGACATGAGAGACTTAAAATCTCTTGAGCAATTGCTTGTCAGGGTGCAACTCCCTGTAGTGACACCAATATTTCGGTCCGTTAGCTCAATTGGCAGAGCATCCGGCTCATAACCGGATAGATTTCAGATCATACCTGAAACGGACCACCATATTTATAAATGTTAGGTATAACCACTGTCAATTTTTAAATGTAGATTGTCAAGTTATATCGCCTATAGGAGTGATTTCCTACCCTAGATTTGGAGTCTACGGTGCAACGATAATTCCAACTGTTGAAAAATCTGACTTACCATTTTCAAAGTAAAATGGAATATTTCATGGCGAGTGGCTGATTTAGTAAAGCAGCGGACTGTTAATCCGTGCAATGTGGGTGCAAATCCCCCCTCGCCAGCCATATTTCTTGCGGTATAGTGTAATGGTTAACACAGGAGTCTCATACGCTTTTAATTGTAGTTCAATTCTACATACCGCAACCAAATAGGAAGATTGGCAGAATGGTAATGCAGCGGTCTTGAAAACCGTGGTCTGGGCTTTGATCCAGTGGGAGTTCAAATCTCTCATCTTCCGCCATTAAAGGATTTGATATGATACTATTATTTAAAATTATTATGTTTTTATATTTTATATTGTTCTTACTTGGTTTGGTCATAATTTATGTTTATCATATTAAGCCAATCATTGACGAAAAACGAAGAATGAAATTAGAATATGCAGAAAAGCGTAAACGTGAATTAGAAAAACGAAATAAAGAAATAGATGCGTGGATGTCACTGTCAACAGAAGAACAACTTAAAGTGTGGGATGAAATTGCACTAAATGAAGAATGGGAGATGTAATATGAAAGACTTTCCAGATTATGGTGATTATTTCGCAAAAGACGAATTTTTAGATGCTGTAGATTCTAAATGCATCATGGATTGTGATGGTCATGGGTATTATACCGTTGGCAACAAAATGACTGATGTATATGTTGATATAGAAGCATTGTATGAAGAACCAGAAACCTTTCCATCACAATATGATGGTGTGTATTGGTTTAATCGATAGGAAATATAATGAGAAAATATTGTGAATCATGTGATACTATCACAGATCAAAAGCTTCTGAGCAAAACTGAACGATATGGAACAGTATACAAAGAAACCATATGCACTGAATGTCTACATATCAATGGTGTGTATCTAATTAATTACATGACTCATTTGTGTGAAAACTGTTGGTGGAAAGCTGATGATGAATTGTTCGTTGATGCACCATCTGGCAGAGAATTGCAATCCTACATTTCAGACTTTGTAGAATTTCCTATTTATAGTATGGATTGTATGAATGCATATGAATGGACATACACTATAGAATGTCCTCATTGTGGTAAATCATGGGAAGAAAGTGATAGTAACTGTTAGGAGTGAATTATGGATATAGTTGAAAAATTTTTATTGGAATATACAGGATACGGTTATCCAAAATGTAAAGGAAATTTCAATGCGGGTTTGTGTAATTCTGATAAGTGTAATTGTGTAGAATCATGCAAAGCATATACAAAATATGTGAAAATGAAAAAATGTATTGAATTTTATGCGGATCAAGAAAACTGGGAACCGCAACCACTACATCCACTAAATCCAAATTCATGGAAATGTGCTGTTGAAGTTGATGGTGGCAATATGGCTAAACAAACTTTAAAGGAAGAATAATGAAACACGAAAAAATTATGCAAATTGCTGAGATTTGCCACGAGACTAACAGAGCATACTGCAAAATGATTGGCGATACCAGTCAGGATGCATGGGAACAAACACCAGACGTTATTCAAGCTAGTGCTGTAGATGGGGTTCTGAAACATTTGGAATCTGACACAACACCAGAACAGAGTCATAATCTTTGGCTCGAATACAAACGTGCAGAAGGTTGGGT
>Ga0193958_1000202_pt1 | contig 25787 bp, 18 predicted proteins | sample FB_1_MG_FD_140320 | JGI IMG/M metagenome (GOLD analysis project Ga0193958, IMG submission 140320) | Microbial mat bacterial communities from the Broadkill River, Lewes, Delaware, United States - FB_1_MG | ecosystem: Environmental > Aquatic > Freshwater > River > Microbial mats | place: USA... | reverse complement strand
GGATAGAAAGCAGTGGCCCGAAGGGCCAGACCCAGCCGCCTTTGGCGGCGCAGGGCCGAGCGAACAGCGAGCTGCGACATAGCCCGACCCGACCGCAGGGAGGGGCAGCCCCAAAATTAACAGCCAACAAAAAAGCGGCAAGCAAGCCCCCAAAAGCCAAAAGATTTTTAACTTTGATTCTTTACTATAACCATGCGGGCCCTTAGGTCCAAGAACTTTTAAGAAGATGAAAAAACGCATTCTATCTGCCATTCAACCTACTGGAGACCTTCATTTGGGCAACTACTTTGGGGCGGTCCAAAACTGGGTGCGGCTACAAGAAGACTACGATTGTACCTTTGGTGTTGTAGACTATCATGCCATGACCATGCCCTATAAAACCAAAAAATTGCGGGAGAATAGCTGGAACATGATTTTTAATCTTTTGGCTCTAGGCGTAAAACCAGAATATCTCTTTTTGCAGTCTTTGGTGCCTGAACATGCCGAGCTTTGTTGGATTTTGAGCTGCTTTTGCTCTTATGGCGAGCTTAGCCGCATGACACAATTTAAAGACAAAAGCCAACAGGTAAAAGAAGGTCAAAAAGATAGTTTTATCTCTGCTGCTTTATTTAGCTATCCCGTTTTGCAAGCTGCTGACATCCTAATTTATCGTGCTGATTATGTGCCTGTGGGTAAAGATCAGGAGCAACATCTAGAGCTTACTCGCAACATTGCCAATCGCTTTAACCAAGCTGTAGGCAAGGAGTTTTTTGAACTACCAGAGCCCCTATTTACCGAATCGCCCAAGATTCGCTCTTTGGCTGATCCCAACCGAAAAATGAGTAAAAGCCTAGGCGAAAAGCACTACATCAGTGTCTTTGAAGAAGAGGCTCGCCTCTTGAAGAAAGTGGGTTCTGCCGTGACCGATACAGGAGCCGAACAGGCTCAAGGTATTATGAGTCCTGGAGTAGAAAACCTCTTTACTTTGATTAAGGCGGCTGGACATGGCGAGATACATGAGCAATTATTGGCTATTTATCAGGATCCCAACCAACAACTATCCTATAAAGACCTCAAAGAGGCTGCTAAGTTGGCATTAGGCCAATTAGTTGCGAGATTCAAGGAAAAACGGGCCGAGGTTTTGAGCAATAAAAAAGAGTATAAGAAACAAATTAAGGCGAGCTCTGCAGAGATTCGTCAACGGGCACAAGAGTGCATCAAGGAGGTCAAAGATTTGGCAGGACTAAGCAATGTCCGATTCTAATAGCCATTAAAAAGGGCGACCGAAAACTGGTCGCCCTTTTTTTATGGTGTTGCGGGATAGCGTTTTTTCTGTAAGCGCAAAAAGCGGCTCAGAGGCTTTTTATGCCAATCCAAAGCTTTTTTAGAGCGACTTCTCTGCCAAGCTTGGGGATCCATCAAAATGAGTTCTGGAGCCCGCCAATCCCAAGCTTTTATACTATTGAGAGTAGGGTCATGAGCTGCAATAAAAGGCAGCTTTTCGGCTTTTATAAAATCTTCTAGCGGATAAGGTTTAGGATCTAGGGAAAGTACCAACACCTGCCAGTGGTTCTGCTTTTTCTGTAGCTTATGTAAAGAAAGCAACTGCTCTTTACAGCTCTCGCACCAACTAGCCCAAGGGACGATTAGTAGCCATTCACCTTTAAACTGATAAAGACTAATAACGCCTCCACTCAAGCTTCGCCATTGCATATTTTGCAGTGGTTTTTCGGTCAGTTCTATATCGTGAAAAATAGGATCTTTGAGTAATTGTACAAATTGTTGATCTTCGGCCTCTAGCTGTCCATCTTGTAAAATCTTTTGCCAAGTTGAAGAGCTATTTTTGGCCAAATCGATCAAATCGGATGTAGGCCGCAACCCTTGGCGATACAACCACTGAAAAGCAAAGAGATTTTGGGCCAAAAAGGCCTGCTCTAACAAAGAAGGAGCAGTGGGGCTAGCCTGCAGGTCTAGGCCTCGCTGCTTAAACATGGGCAAAAGTACATTTGCCTCCTTTTGTATGGCCAATTCTAAGGGTGTACAAGCCCCCTTACAATTAGGTCGGGTTGCCGTTGCTACCAGCTGTTTGCGCAGCCATTTCTGCGCCCAATCTATTTCTTCCTGTGCAATGGCCTCGGCCAAAATCCCTGGCTGTCGATAGTCTGCTCCATAAGCAATCAATAGTTCAATTAACGCTTGACGCTCAGCTTTAGGCGCCTGCAAGGCATAATATAAAGGCGTATAATGCTTTGGACCGGCATTAACCAAAGCCCCCCTTTGCAATAGAAATTCAGCCACCTCTACACTGCCGTAGGCTGCTGCTACATGCAAAGGGCGACTTCCCTTTTGGCTCAAAGGTCCTGCATTTGACCAGCCCTCAGCCAAAGGTGTCCAAAGACTTGCCCCATTATCTTGCAACAACCGCACTATATCCAATTGTCCCATTGCACAAGCCGCCATCATAGGTGTCCAATAAAAACAATCCTCTGCATATCGACTATAAGTATAGCGACTATCTATCTCTGCCCCCAAGCCCAAGGCAGCCTCCACCTTGAACAAATCTTGCTCAAAAATAGCTGTAAAAAGGATCTCTTCAGGGCTTTCAAAGCTTTGCGCTGCTCCCAAATAACTCAAGAAGATAAAAAGCAAAGAATAGAGTAAAGTAGGTTTCATAGATCTTTATTATAAAGACGCAACAAGGCCATAAATAGTTGTCTCAATTTAGTCTTTTGCAAGTAGTTATACTTTTTGGCCCTGCGACTGTCTAGATTTCGCTACTATGGTTACTCCCGTTAGTTATCGAACTGCACCCTAATCACTGCTCAGAAGTCTGCTTGGCTCTGCAACCGTCTATGGCGGTTTTTGTCTGGGCCACGGCTGCGCAGCGCCAATTAAATGGCTACTTTTTATCCGAATTAGTTCCCTTAAAAGCCCCCTTATTCCTTAAAAATGGAGACAGTTACAGAAATCTAAAATTATTCTAAATAAGGACTAAAAGGGGCTTAAATTAAGCAAAAAGCGGGCTCTTGGGTTTTGATATAGTAATTTAGATATAAATCTGCCTTGGGAGAGAGCCGTTTTGCCTGCCCTTTCTGTAACTATCTTGACCAAAAAGGGAAGAAAGAGGACAAAATTTAATATTTTTCCGCCGCTTTGTTTTTGATGAAAAACGGACAAAATTGGGAGAAATATCTTCTTCTGAGAACGAAAACACATTATCGAACCAAAATCTTGACACATGAATTGGGTAGTCAAATTTCTTACTTCATCTTTGGGCAAAAAGCTCATCATGAGTCTTACCGGTCTCTTTTTATGCACCTTTTTGGTGGTGCATATGATTGGTAACCTGGCTCTGTTTGCCGATGCCGACGGTCATAGTTTCAACGAATATGCCGAGTTTATGGCCCACAACCCGCTGATTAAAACAGTATCTTTAGGGCTTTATTTCTTCATTTTTCTGCATGCAGTACAAGGGATTGCCATTTGGGTATCTAATCGTAATTCTGCTGGTGGTAGCAGTCGTTACAAGGGCAGTGAAAAAGCCAAAACGGAAGCTAGCGCTGCATCTCGCAACATGATGTGGTTGGGCGTATTGATTCTTGCCTTTTTGTTATTGCACATGGCGCAGTTCTGGCTCAAGGCTAAGTTTACAGGCCTTACGCGCGAAGGCGATTTGTACTACGAGGTATCACTTGCATTTCAGCAAGAGTGGGTGGTCATTGTTTACCTATTGGGCTTGTTTGCTCTATCTGCTCACCTTTTGCATGGCTTTCAGTCTGCTTTCCAAACCTTGGGACTTAACCACAAAAAGTATACACCTGTCATTAAAGCGATAGGAGTAGCCTTTGCTATTTTGGTTCCTCTTGGATTTGCGACCATGCCAATCTTCTTTTACATTAAAGAAATGCTCTAGATAGCCGCAAACTATCTAAGCCCTACATTGTTAAATCACTAACAATGAACCGTTTGGCGAATGCCAACATCATTCAAACTCGACTTTAAAAAAATAATCATACTCTTATGAGAAAGTTAGATTCTAAAGTGCCTCCTGGTCCCTTAGCCGAAAAATGGGTTAAATATCGTTCAACCATGCCACTCGTAGCGCCTAATAACAAACGTCGTATTGACGTAATTGTAGTGGGAACTGGTTTGGCTGGTGCCTCTGCTGCGGCTACCCTAGGGGAATTAGGTTATAATGTTTCTTGTTTTACTTTTCATGATAGCCCCCGTCGTGCACACTCTATTGCTGCTCAAGGTGGAATCAATGCGGCTAAAAACTATCGCAACGATGGAGATAGTATTTATCGCCTTTTCTATGATACAATCAAAGGAGGTGACTACCGCTCTAGAGAGGCCAATGTACACCGCCTAGCCGAAGCCTCTACCGATATTATTGACCAATGCGTTGCCCAAGGTGTTCCCTTTGCTCGCGAATATGGTGGAGAACTCGCTACCCGCTCTTTTGGTGGGGTACAAGTATCTCGTACCTTCTACGCTCGTGGCCAAACTGGTCAGCAGCTTTTGTTGGGAGCCTATAGCGCCCTCTCTCGCCAAATCTCTTTGGGTAGCGTGACCATGTACAACCGCCACGAAATGCTCGATTTGGTACTTGTAGACGGTAAAGCTCGCGGAATTATCGCTCGCAACCTCCTCAATGGTAAAATTGAACGCTATGCTGCTCATGCTGTAGTCTTGGGTACTGGTGGATATGGTAATGTTTACTACCTATCTACTAACGCTATGGGCTGTAACGTTTCTGCCGCTTGGAGAGCTCACCGCCGTGGTGCTTATTTTGCCAACCCTTGCTACTGCCAAATTCACCCTACTTGTATTCCTGTTTCTGGCGACTATCAATCTAAGTTAACCCTGATGTCAGAATCACTCCGTAATGACGGACGAGTATGGGTTCCCAAGGATATGGCCATGGTAGAAAAATTACGCAAAAAAGAAATTAAGCCCGAAAATGTAGCTGAAGAAGATCGTGACTATTACCTAGAGCGCATCTATCCCGCCTTCGGTAACTTGGTGCCTCGTGATGTAGCTTCTAGAGCCGCTAAATATGTTTGTGATGAAGGACGTGGAGTCGGACCAACAGGTCTTTCTGTTTACTTGGACTTCTCGACCAACACGATGCGTTATGGCCGCTCTGTCGCCATTTCTAAAGGCCAACCCGAAGCTTCTGAAGCAAAAATTCGTCAGTGGGGTAAAGAAGTTGTATCCGCCAAATATGGTAACCTCTTCGAAATGTATGAGAAGATTACTGGCGAAAATCCCTACGAAACGCCTATGCGCATCTATCCCGCTATTCACTATACAATGGGCGGACTTTGGGTAGATTATAACCTAGAAACGACAATCCCCGGCCTCTTTGCCTTGGGCGAATGTAATTTCTCTGACCATGGCGCTAACCGCCTAGGTGCCTCTGCTTTGATGCAAGGACTTGCCGATGGTTACTTCGTGATTCCTTACACTATCGGTACTTTCTTGGCCAACGAAATCCGTACACCCAAGATTAGCCCCGAACAAGCTGCTTTTGATCAAGCTGAAAATGAGGTGAAGGAACGCATCGATAAACTACTCAGCATCCAAGGTGATCGCTCTGTAGAGTCTTTCCATCGCGAACTAGGGGTAGACATTATGTGGGAATACTGCGGTATGGCCCGTAATGCTGATGGCCTCAAAATCGCTAAGGAGAAGGTGCGCAAACTCCGCAATGAGTTCTGGAAAAATGTCTTTGTTCCTGGCTCAGCCAACGAATATAATCCCGAACTCGAAAAAGCTTTGCGCGTAGCCGATTTCTTCGAACTCGCCGAAGTCATGATTATGGATGCCCTCGATCGTAAAGAATCTTGTGGTGGCCACTTCCGCGATGAATACGCTACTCCAGAAGGAGAAGCTCAGCGTAATGATAAAGAATATGCTTATGTAGCTGCTTGGGAATTTAAAGGCCCCGGCGAAGCTGAACTCCACAAAGAAGAACTCACCTTCGAAAATGTAGAGCTCAAAACACGTAGCTACAAGTAATTCTTTTCACATCTATTGACTATTTAAACTCCATATATTATGGCTCATGACGAAATTAGACTGACGCTCAACGTCTGGAGACAAAAAAGTGCAGGCCAAGCCGGAAAATTCGAAAGCTATCAGGTGACGGCCAATACCCACATGTCTTTCCTAGAAATGTTGGATGTCCTCAATGAACAACTCAACTCCCAAAAGAAAGACCCCGTTGCTTTTGAGCACGATTGCCGCGAGGGGATCTGCGGAGCTTGTAGCCTCGTAATCAACGGCCGCCCTCATGGTCCTATGCAAGGCACTACGACTTGCCAATTGCATATGCGCCACTTTGATGATGGCGATACCATCTGGATCGAGCCCTACCGCGCCAAGGCGTTCCCTGTAATCAAGGACCTTGTTGTGGATCGCTCTGCCTTCGATCGTATTATCCAATCTGGTGGCTACGTTTCTGTAAATACTGGAGGTACACCCGACGGTAACGCTATTCCTATCGAGCAAGAAGTTGCCGCTAAAGGCTTTAATGCCGCGGCTTGTATTGGTTGTGGTGCCTGTGTGGCCGCCTGCCCCAACGCCTCAGCTATGCTCTTTACTTCTGCTAAAGTAACTCACTTGGCCACTATGCCTCAGGGAGAAGTAGAGGCCCAGCAACGTGTGCTTAACATGGTGAGCCAAATGGATAGCGAAGGCTTCGGTCTTTGTTCTAACATTGGCGCTTGTGAGGCAGAATGCCCCAAGGAAATCTCTATCGAGAATATCGCTCAGATGAACCGCGAGTATATTGCTGCTGTTTTTGGCTCTAACCGCCAAGCCGCTAAATAATTCGCCTTTTCTGGCCCAATTTATACAGGTCAGCGCCTTTCTAAGGTGCTGACCTTTTTTTGAGCATCCAGCTCGCTAATGTTGTGGGGCCTCCGCCTCGCTGCGCTCGTCGGCGCTACGTTTCGCAGCTCGCTGTTCGCTCGGCCCTTCGGCGGCTTGGCCGCCTCGGTCTGGCCCTCTGGGCCACTGCTGCACATCGCTAGGCCTGCGGCCCTTACGGGCCTGCCAAACACAAAAGAGAACTACACCCTTAGTTTTCCTATTTCTTGGCCAATTGCTGAAGTAGCCAATCCTTTTCTGTCAATGGATTTCGACTTAAAATAGCAGCTTCTAAAGCTGCTTTTTCTTTTGCCTTAGGATAAGGCGGTAATTGCAATAATCGACGGCAGAAGTAGAGAATATTATTATAATTTTCTCTATGATAGCCTAACTGATCCTTTCGCTGCAAATAGATTTTCATGCTATTGATTTGGGCCTCTAAAGCTTCCAATTCACCTAGTTCATAATACATTTTGAGCAAAAGTAAACGAGCACTTAAGTTCATAAAAATATCACCAAACTCTATTTCTTGTAGGGCAAGCATGGATTGCTCATATTGGCCCAAATAATAATAATACTCCCCTTTGGCATAATGCAAATAAGGCGCTTGATGCTTAGGATCCAAGTATTGTGGATATTCTTCAATAAACTCCCTGGCCCAATCAAATTCTTGGCTCTTTAGGGCTGCTTTAACCATATTCTTAAAGCTACTGCTGGGCAAGCGGCCATTTTGGATTAAAATTCCTTCTTGTAAACCTGACTTGTAGAAATACAGTAATTCTTTGAGATAGTGTTTTTGTCCAGAATTAGATCGTCGAATACAATAGTTGATACCCAATAAATAAAGATCTCGTAGCTCAGCCTTGGGTAAAGCCGTTTGGGCAGGGCCAAACAACAGCCGTTTAAAATCCTGAAAGCTAACTTCGGGATAAGGTGGCAACAGACTCTCATAACAATAAAAATAAAGCGCTAAGGGACTATCTTGGGCTAAAAGTGCAGGTTGTTCCAGCACATATTGCCGTAGCAATTCAACTAAACTTCGGTCATATTCTACTTTATAGACGGCCTCATGGGCCAACATCAAACAAGCTTGCTTAAAGCGTTCGGCGAGGAAATAGGTATCAAAGCTTTGGCTAAGTTTAAAAAGATTCTTAGCCTGATTCCGACGGGCTTTTGTCAGGTGTTCATAGCGTTGATATTCTAGGTAATAACCATAGCGATAATAATTACTATCTCTGAGAGAAGATGCTTCTCTTTGGCGGTTAGCCTTACGCCAACTCTGCTCAAAATGTTTGTCTAGCCCCAGTTCCAAGTAGCTGCGGTTCAGTTTAATTTGAGATTCTAGCGGTTCTTGCTCGATGCGTTCCACCAACAAAAAGCGTTCAATTAGTTGGAGGAAAAAAGACATGAGATGGTCTATTTTGGCCACCTTATAGGGACCTTCAAAAAGGGCGGCATAGACCGTTTCTTTGCGTAATAATTGGCGGTCTGTTTCGTCTGTATAAGTTTGCAAGTAATCATAAAGGGCCAAAACATCCTCTCTTTGATTATGGTAGGGAGAAGACAAAAAGCGGCCTAGGCGCTGCTGTTGAGCAGTTCCCAAAGAGCGATATAAGGCAAATAGTTTACTCTTGTACATAGGTCCCTTTTCTTAGGCGGATGAAGAGGAGGGCAATTTTGGCGCATTGCGAGGAGCGAAGCGACTGGCCTAGCGATGTGCAGCAGTGCGGCGCAGCCGCAGACCAAGGCCGTAAGGCCGCAGGGCCGAGCGAATAGCGAGCTGCGAAACGTAGCGCCGCAGCTTTGCTGCGGAGGCCCCATACCTATAAATACAGCAACTTAGAGATATTTCCGCATCAGGAAGCTGGCCGATTGATTTTGGCAAATGCCCTTTCTTAGTTTATAGTCAAAATAGAGCTCTTGTTCACGGATTTCGACTTCGAAGCAAGCATTGAGCAAATAATTGGGATAATTGGCTTGTAGAGCACAAACCTCAAGATCGTGTGTAGCTAAGGCGCCAACGGCCTTATACTCCACTAATTTTCGGAGCACGCCTAGGGTTCCATTGCGTTTATCGTCGGAATTTGTACCGCGTAAAATTTCGTCGAGGAGGACAAAATGGGGTTCTCTTTTTAGAGCATCCAAGATTGTTTGCAGGCGTTTAACCTCGGCAAAAAAGTAAGAGGCATTTTCGCTGAGCGAGTCATTGACCCGCATCGAGAGATAAAGCGGAAGAGCTTGTAAATGCGCTGTTTTAGCGGCTACTACGGAGCCCATTCGGGCCATTACCATAGCGAGGCCCATAGCACGGAGAAAAGTACTTTTGCCCGACATATTAGAGCCTGTGAGGATAATCAATTTTTGTTGGCGAAGGTCGAGTTCGTTGCCCACTGCCTGTGCGACAGGGAGAAGTGGGTGTTTAAGATCTTCAAAATAGAAATCGGGCGTATTTTGCAGTTCGGGGAACTGATAATCGGGGCGATTATAGGCTAAATTGGCCAATGAATTAAGGCTCTCGACTTCGCCTAGCAGCAGCAGCCATTCATTGAGTTCTTTGGCATATTTGTTCCGCCAATTGTAGAGTTGGGCCAAAAGGTGAAGATGGTAAGCGCCAATTCCATTAAAGACGAGGGCGCCAACAAGGTTACTAATACTATCTAGTCCAGCGAGTAGGCGGCCCAATTGGCTAAGAGCTTGGGCAGCTTCTGGGCCATTTTTGCGCAAATTGGCCTGCATCTCTTGGAGCAGAGGAGATTGCCATATTTTCTTTTCAAACAATTGGAGGAGAATACCGTATTGGCGGAGCGTAGGCCGCAGACGGTCCAGTTGCAGGCTTTCGGATTGAATAGCTTTAAGATAACGTTGAACCAATATAATATTGAGAATAAAAAAAGCTTCGGTCAAGCGTTCCCACAGTAGGCCAAAGGTAAATACATAAGCGATAGCTGAAAGCAGGAGGCCGATAGGAAAAAGGAAGCGGAGAACATTTGCGAGAGGATGTAACTTAGAAGCCTTTCTTTGGGTCCAGTTCAAAAAGGCGGGATAAAGGTTTTGGCTGCCTTCTGGGGCTAGACGAGCTTGAGCCAAAAACTCTTGTCGCCAATCTAATTCCTCTTTTAATTCTTTAATAGCAGCATGGCGAGCAAGAATATCCGTTTTGTCAAGGCCGTCTAATAAATCTTTTTGGAGTGCGGCCTGCCCCATAGGGGTAGCTGTACGATTGAGCAATTGATAAAGGGAATTAGGGCCAAAGAGATCTAGATCGTGAGAATAGGGATGATTTTGAGGGGCAAGTGCTTGGCCATCTTCAAAGGGAAGCTCGCCATTTTGGGTATGAGCTAGTTCCTGCTCATTGATAATCACCAACTCTTTAAGGCGATCTCGTTTAGTTTTGACCTTATCATGTAGACGAAGTAGGGCAAAAAATGCCAGTGTACTACCAAGAAGCAAATAAGCCCAAAGACGCTCTTGATTATCGAGATAATAATAGCCAGCAACAATAAAGAGCCCAACCGTAATCAGGCGGGCAATACTCAGCAGATTGAACTGTTGTTGGGCCTGTTTGTGGGCAGTAGTAAATTGGTCGAGACGTTGAGCGTAGATAGACATGTGGCTATATTTAAGGGCTAAATTATAGAGAGGCCAAAAATAAGGAGCTCTGAGGAGAAGGCATAAAAAAGGCCCAGCTTAAAAAGCTGGGCTTAAAACTTTGCTTAACCTATTTAAGTCAGAAAGCTATAGTATTGTATTCAATACCTGTTTTGCTTTACTTACAGTACAATTACTGTTTCTACAGTATCTACAGTACTATCATTGTAGCTAATGGTATAGTTCAAAGTGATCTGGTTACTATTGATTGTCCCTGTACCGTTGAATACGCGGCCAGTAACATCAGTATCGTTGATATTAAGACTCGTACTTGATGTCAACTGCATCTCAACTGTATTTGTACTCCCCATACCACTTAGGTTAGTTGTAGATAGATTTACAGAATCAACTTCCGTAATTGTAATATTATAGTTAGTATTAAAACTCCCATTATCGCCATATACAGTATCTCTAGCAGCAGTTGTTCCAATGGCAAATTTAGCTGCCCAAGTAGTATTACAGTCGCCATTAGCATCTTGTTCATAACCATGTACACATTCGCAGCTACCTGCATCACAAACTGCATTAACACCACAAGTAATTGTATCGCAAGGGGCTATTACTACACAGTTCCCTAGGCTATCAAGTACAAAACCAGCGGGGCAAGTCACTTCTGGTTCTGGATCTTCATCCTTAGAGCAAGAAAAAAAGACTAAGGTCATCAATGTGAAAACAGCTAAAAGTTTTAGTTGAAAGTTCATTGTTATTTTTTTAAAAAAAAAGTTATTTATATAAGCAAAGATAGCCTTATTCCGACAAATAAAAAAGGCCCAGCTTTTTTAAGCTGGGCCTAAAACTTTAGGAATTAAGTCCTAATTATTTTGTGATTACTGTTTCGCAAGTATCTACGGTGTTATCGCTATAAGTAACCGTATAGTTCAAAGTAATCTCGCTACCATTGATTGTACCGGTACCATTGAATACACGGCCAGCAACATCAGTATCGTTAATCAAAAGATCATAGCTGCTAGTCGCTTCTACGTCTACAACGTTAGTAGAACCAAATCCACCCAAGTTAGTAGTAGAAAGGTTTACAGAGTCTACTACAGAAACAGTCATGTTGTAAAGCAAAGAAGAAGATCCATTATCACCATAAACAGTATCAGCAGCAGGAGCATTAGGACCTGCAGCAAACTTAGCAGACCAAGTAGTGTTACATAGGCCGTCAGCATCTTGCTCATAGCCATAAACACACTCACAAACGCCTTCGTTACAGCTACCAAAATCGCCGCAAACTACATCTTTACAGGGATCATCTTCAGTACATGAAGTAGTGAAAGCAGCAAATAGGGCAGCGAACGAAAGAAATTTCACAAGATTTTTCATAGATGTGTGATTTTGTGTAAAATAAAAGCACTGCAAAATTACAGTTTTTACGGAAAGTAAATCTACAAAAGTGAAAAAAGATATTTTTTGCAGCAAATTTTCTCACTTTTCATAAACATCCCTAGACAAAAAGGGTGCCTATCGATTTCGGCCATATTGTTCATGACTAGAAACCCAGTCGGAAGAGGATATTGCAGAAGCTAAAGAGATCTCCCCCGCCAAAACTACTCCAGCAATGATTTCTGCTAATTTATTAACCTTATCTCGCCCTACACAACCCAACATACTCAAACATTCTTGCTGGGTAGCCAAGGCTGTTCCCCCTCCAAATGTAGCTACAATTAAAGACGGAATAGTAATCGAGAAATACAGGTCCTTTTCAGCGGTGAGTTCACAATAAACCAAGCCCGCTGAAGATTCTGAGACATTGGCCACATCCTGCCCCGTAGCAATAAACATTGCCGTAATAGCATTGGCAGAATGCAAGCCATTGTTGTTGGCCCCTGACATAATTGAACCAATATTGGCCACGCCATAGTGGTAAGCCAAACTTTCGGGCTCTACCCGCATATTTTGAATAAGGACATCTCGCTTTAATACAACCTCTGCAGTAACCCGTTTACCCCGAGTGCGCATAATATTAACTTGCGAGGCTTTTTTATCTGTGGCAAAATTTGACTCCAAATAAAAGTGCTCTACTTTATGATCCTTATAGGCTTCCAAAATCCAACTACAAGCCGCAAATGTGGCCCGGCCAACCATGTTTTGCCCTGCAGCATCTCCCGTAAAGAAGTTGAAACGAAGATAAGCAAATTTATTGGCCAAATAAGGATCTATATACTGTAAGCGAGCCACACTAGAAGTCGCTTCCGCTTCTTCTGCAATTTTAGCAAAATTGGCCTTTACCCAATCTACAAAATCACGAGCTGCTCGAGCATCTTCAAAAACAAATACAGGCGCTCTTTGCATGGCATCTCTTTGCACCGTACATTTTACCCCTCCCGAAAGATTAACGACTTTAATTCCCCTATTATAAGAAGCCACTAAGGTCCCCTCTGAAGTCGCTAAAGGAATCAAAAATTCTCCTTGGGCAAACTCTCCATTTACTTGCAAAGGACCAGCTACTCCCAAAGGTATTTGCGCAGCCCCAATGAAATGCTCACAGTTTCCATTACAGCTATGAGGATCAAAAGAATATTGCCCAACATGCTCCATTTTTGCCCCTGTATAGTCCTCTACAAACTTTTGACGTTCCTTAATAATAGAGTCTCCATAATCATCGGCACGATCTCTAGGTATGCTAATGCTATTCGCAGTCTTATCGGAAAGTCCATCTTCTACAACTAAAGTCAACTCCCCAAAGGGCTGTGCAGCAAATACAATTTCTACCTCATACTTTCCATTCGGCAATTGGGGCATGGCACAATGCAGCTGAAAACTAGCCTTCAATGGCAAATCCAAAGGCGCATCGACGGTCAAACTAGCAGCCGTTCGCTGGCTGCCATCATCAAGCAAAAGCGTGATTTCCTCAGCCTTGAGCTGATGATCTCCAATGCGCACGCTTTTCAAATCTGTAATTTGCGTATCGCTCAGCCGATTTTTCATCATGAACTGCAAACCACCTTCTACATTGGCTAGACTGTTAAAATTATAAAGTTGCTTAAGTATAAGACTTGGAACTAACATGGGTTATGATTTTATGGCGAAAAAAGTCAGTTTTTAGTTATTAGACTTACAGTATTTTGGGGCTGCCCCTCACTGCGCTCGGGTCGGGCTGTTCCGGGCTCGCTATTCGCTCGGCCCTGCGCGGGCTATACCCGCTTGGTCTGGCCTACGGCCCCCCTCTCCATCCCTCAGCCTGCGGCCCTAAAGGGCCTGTAGTGCGCAGATTTAAAGCCAGATTAAATTATTAAATATTCTGCAAGCTTGCTAAAAGATATGCTTTTTTTCTTCCATTTATTTTCCTAACCCTTAGAAATATGGGCAAACTCTTCACTTTCTTGCAAAAAATGCAAAAGGTCCAATACACTTTCTTCTGGTATTTCTTCCATTGGAATATGCCCCACTCTTGGGTAAATCTTTTGCCAAGAATGGGGCAGTAATTTATGAAAACGATCGGCATTGTGTACAGGAATCCACATATCTTCTCGCCCCCACATCACTAAAGTTGGATTACTAACATATTTCAAAAATGGACTGTGATCCGTATAAGACGAATTTACCAATTTAAGAAAAGCATCATTGTTCCCCTCTCTGCTAAATAACTCATAATAACGATCAACTAAGGCGTCTGTTACCTTATCGCTATTGTAATAGACCTGCCGCAAAAAACTTTCTAGAATGGGCTTTCGCACTACATATTTAACCACTCGGCCAAAGATGGGTGCTTGAGCCAGCTTAAAAGGTAAAGGCACATTTTCTTCTTCCATAAAACCCGCTGCATCAATAAGAACCAATTTATTGACTCTTTGAGGGTAGCGGTAAGCAAACTCCCAGCTAATCCAGCCCCCCAAAGAATTCCCCACCAAATGAAAACGCTCTAAGCCCAAAATATCCAAAAAACGCTTGAGCACTCGAATATGGTTTTCCATTGTATAGTTGCCCGTAGAGTTGGGGCCTGTTAGACCAAACCCCATCAAGTCTAAGCGAATTACCCGATAATGGCTTTTGAGGTATTTGGTCCATTCATTATAGGTGTGCAAAGAGGAAAAAGCCCCATGTAAAAGGACTAAGGGCTCCCCACTCCCCTCTTCTCGATAATGAATGAGCATATCGTCTACTACTAAAAAACGAGAGGCATCTGTGGTGTATTTAAATAAAAGATCTCTTAACTGCATAATGATTGATTTGGCTGGCCTAAAATACAGTTTTTTTTGGTCCTTTTTGCGACTTGCAGGGCGCAAAGCGCCCGCAGGCTGAGCTGCCCGGCGGGTGGCCGTAGGCCAGACCGAGGCGCAAAGCGCCGAAGGGCCGAGCAAACTTGCGAGCCCAAAGGGGAGCGACCTGAGCAAAGCGAAGGGCAGCCCCAAATCCTTTAGATAAAAAAAGTCACTGCCTAAAACGTTAAGCAGTGACTTTTAGGCCTTAAAGACCTTCCGTCAGTTCTTGGACTGGAGGATCAAAATCTTCTTGAAAAAACTCATAATGGACCTGTTTATCCAATTTATTGAGGATACCCGATTCTTGAATCACCTCTTGATAGGTTTTGTAGGCCATCAGGGCTTCGCGATTCTTCTCTATGGCCTTCGCGGAAAGTGGTTCGATGCAGTCGATCCGCTCTTTTGTAGAGTGTCGCATACGAATAAAATCTCCACTGAAAGTAGCTTGACCATGATCAGGAATTGTATAAAATGCCAGGCGTTTGAGCGGAGAATTCCCCTCCCTTTTTAGCTCCAAAAAACATTGTTTAACGAGACTATGCGTAACCAAATGATCATGAAAGCCACTAATGCCATGCACAGGATAAGAAACCAGGATTTCGGGTTTCAGCTGCTGGACAAAATCTTTGAGTTCTTGAACCAGCGGACGAGGATCTAGGTCTTGAAGTTGACTATCGGGCCAAGTCCAAACCCTAAGCGAAGAAAGCTGCAACACTTGAGCCACGGCCTCCATTTCGGCCCGACGAATCTTACCCATTTCCGTTTTAGAAAGGCCTAATTTATGGCGCATTCGGGTAGCTTCGCCCTCAGTTAACGTAAGGAGGTGAACCTCATGCCCTGCTTGAAGTTGCTGATAAATAGCGCCAGCAGGGCCATAAGACTCATCATCAGGATGAGGGAAGACATAGAGTATTTTCATGATTAAAAGGCGTTTAGCCCTTTACGATCACGGCCTTAATGATACGAACATCTTGTACGGGACGGTCCATTTGATCGCAAGGAGCATTACTGATTGCATCTAGCACCTCTTCACCATCAACCAATTCTCCAAAAACAGTATAATCGGCATCTAGGTGAGGCGTTCCACCTTTTTCTAGATAAGCCTTCTTTTGCTCTTCCGAGTATTTAAATTTGCGAATATTCTCTACTTTTTGAAGGAAATCTTCTTCTACCTTTTGGCCTTGAACAACATAAAACTGCGATCCACTAGATTTTTTAAGTGGGTTGCCAATTCCACCTTGACGAGCAGCAGCAATGCGCCCCTTGAGGTGGATGTGATTGAGCGAACTATCTGCATTAATGCCTAATTCTGCATCAATTTGATAGCCTGGGCCCCCCATACCTAATGATTCACCAGCTTTAGCCTCCTTAGACTCAGGGTCTCCACCTTGAATCATAAAATTGGCAATTACACGATGAAAAAGTAAGCCATTGTAATAGCCCTCTTTAACGAGCTCTACAAAATTGTCGCGATGCTTTGGGGTAGATGCATACAATTGGATTTGTAGATTTCCTTTTGTTGTTTGCAGCTCAATGATTGGAGAATATTCTGCTGATTTTGGATTAAACATAGGCTTTTGACAGGCGCTAAATAGCATAAATGTGACAAAAAATAGCAATGCAAACTTAGGCAATTGCCGATACAATGTATTCATGTAGCTACAATTATTATTAGAACATGAAAATAAATATTTGGTTTAGTTCGGACTTTCCTCTGTTGGTAGGTCTAGTTCTTCTTTGGCGTATTTGAGGAGTAGGGTTTTGAGCAATTTTTCTTGTTCTTTGATGGGCATTTGGGGGGCTAAACCGAGATTTCGGTAATGTGGCCAGCCATCTGCATCTAGGCCTTCAAATTCAAAATAGCCTTCATAGGCCAGAAGGCGGCAAGAGGCCAATTGCATGAGGTCTTGTTTTTCCTCTTTGGTAAATTCCTCTTTTACCTGCCCTAATTCTTGGATGCCCACTAAGAGCAACATAGCTTGAAGGTTCGGCAGACGTTCTAGTTGGAGTTGGTTTTTAAACTGGTGGCGAAGTTGTAACCATTGGAAATCAAATTCCCAATCTTCTGTAGATTCAGCCATAAATTAGGGTTGCAGCAAGCGATTTAGCTCAGTTTTAAGATGTTGCACTTCTTGTTTTAGGGCCACATAAAATAGACCCAAAATGGCCAAAAAGAAAAAGATAGGCAGAAAAAATATAAGATCTACCCAATGATCTAATTGGCTGAGGCCCAAAAATACGAAACTCAAGCCCAAAATAAAAAGGAGGAAGATCACAAAAAGGGCCAGCACCCATTTGGAGGGAGAAATTTGTAGAAAGAGGGAGCTTTGCGCCTTCCCCCAGCTATGCCACTGGCCTTTTACCCAAATCGGAAAGCTAAGTCCTTGAGCAGGTTTATTTCGACGAAAATGGATGCGTTCTGCTTTTATTTGGCCTATAAAAGGAGCATCAGGCTGTTGTTTACTAGCCAGCAGATGCGCTAATTCTTGAGCGAGCTTTTCTGGTTGCTCTAACCGCTGAATTTGGAGTCGAGCTTGAAGCCCAAGGAGATAAAGTAGCATAAAATAGGGGAGTTAAACATTCTATTCGTCTAAATAGTAACTAAACTTAGATCTTATGAAAGACTTTTTTTTGATTTTAATCTTTAGTCTTGGGGCTATCTTAACGTTTGGGCAAAAAAATCAGCCTAAAGCTCGAATAGTTAATGGCGAACCAGCCCCTTTTCACTGGTTTGATCATTTGGGCCCCAATATAGGAGTTGCAGCATTTTTACCCTATGAAGATAAGGGTTTCGGGACGTTTATTGGGCCCGAGTTTGGCCTAAATATTTATGTACGGAATCGGAAGCATGCTCGGACGGGACCTGCTTATTTTCGGGTCTATGCTCAGGCGGCTTTGCTGCGTAGCCAATTGCGGGATACCACTTCTATTTTAAGTACTTCTTTAGGGGCCGAGTTTTCTTTTGAGGACCGCATTAACCGCGCTGTTTTTGTTCCTTTTTGGGGACTAGAATATGGCGGTATCCAACGGTCTGATTTTGAGGAGGCACGTTTGCGGGGGGCCTTTATTTTGGGCATCAACCTCTTGCATACGCAGAAAGCCATTTGGCGAGTTCGGGGAGCCTATAGTTATGGGTTTGGGGCCAACTTCAAGGAGTTTTCAGGGATTTATATGCAAACGAGTTTGAGTTTTCGATTTTGGTAGTTTTTGGGGCCTCCGCTGCGGCTCTGCCTTGCGGCGCTACGTTCCGCAGCTCGCTATTCGCTCGGCCCTGCGGCGGCTTTGCCGCCTTGGTCTAGCCTGACGGCCACTGCTGCACATCGCTAGGCCAGTTGCAGCCTGCTGGGGCGGCTTTTTTCTTGGTCCAAACAGCACCTGAACGGACTAAATATTAAGGGATGAGGAGCGGCAGCGACGAATGCCATTTTTGCGGTTTGCAGGCGGCGAAGCCGCCGCAGGCCCAGCGCTGCGGAGCGGGTGGCCCGAAGGGCCAGACCCAGCCGCCCAAGGCGGCGCAGGGCCGAGCGAACAGCGAGCCCCGAAGCATAGCGGCGGCCGCCCTGAAGGCGGCCGCGGGCCCAAAAAAAAGGTCCAGCCCTAAAAGAAGCTGAACCTAAAATATTGTATTCGGTCAATCCTAGAACGTAGGACATCCCATTTTGCGATTGCGAACACCACAAAGCGTATAAACATAAGACACCTCAAAGGCACCATTTGAGTTAGTAGCTGGGCGTAATCCCGAAATATTGAGGTCGTAGCTTAGGCCAAAAGTAGAGCTACCATATCGCATACGTGCGGCAATAATAGCTGCATCAGAGGCAATAGAGCCCGTTGGAGACTGTACCAAGCGGAACATTGGACCAATTTCAAAAGCTTGATTAGAATAAGAGCGTTTGCTATAATCAAAGCGAACAGTAGCACCAAGATTCACCTCTGTAGAAGGGCCTTGGAAAAGCATAATCATATTAGGGACAACAGCCAAGCGGCGTTTGATACGAAAATCACCACCAAGATGTACTGTTGTTTTCATATAAAGTGGATCAAATCCATTTTCGATAAAGGCAATATTAGCTTGTGTGAGATGATCAAAGGCGATACCTGCAAAGATATTGCTTTTATCTTTTTTGTCTAAGGCCATCCACCAGAACAAGCCAGCGCGAACATCGGCATGAGTCAGGCGAGTATTCCAATTCGACATATCTTCTCCAGAAGAATTAGAACCATTGTAAGTATCACCATCCCACTGCTCGCCAAATTGAAGTTTTTGAGCATCAATACTTCTTTGAGAAAAGCCCACAGCACCACCAGCCACTAAGTACATATTATTAGATCTGCGGCCACCTAAGCGTTTAATATAAGAAGCGCTCACAGAGCCATGTACATTGCTAAAAGAAGAAGTACCAGCCTTATCGGCCCAAAGGTTAACACCAAGGCCCCAATAGTCGTTTTTACCAACATCGAAGCGAGTTTCCACTCCAGCGGAGAAAGTACTAAAGGCCTTATTTCCGAGAGCGCTAGCCCATTGGTTGCGATAGATAGCAGAGAAGCGCATATCACAGCTAAGCACGCCCGTAGTTGCTGGATTCAGATTGAGGGGCGAAGCATAGAACTGTGAAAAATGGATATCCTGGGCCTGTAGAGAAGAGCCAGCGAAAAAACAAGCTAGCGCCAAATATAGGAGTCTGGACAGTTTCATGATAGGCTATTTTAAAGGCTGTAAAGAGCAGCTTATAGGTTTATAAATTTGTGTTCTAAGCAAGAATTTAGTTCCTGTGTATAAGAACGCAAATAAACTTTAACTAGTGTATAACAAAATGATAATATGTAGAAAGAAGGGCCCTTAATTGGGCCCTTTTTCCATATTCAGATATTATCGAAGTAGGGTAACATCACCTTTGCGGACATTTCCATCTGCTGCGGTTTTGCCATCTACGGTAGTAAACTCAACATAGTAAACGAATACAGCGGGATCCATTAGTTTGCCGCGGAAAGTACCATCCCATCCGGCAGAAGGATCATTTGGAGCAAAGTCTGTGGCTTCATAAACCAATTCCCCCCAACGATCGAATACCATCAACTTGTCGATACGCTCAATGTCTACAGATCCGTAAACCGTAAAGACATCATTAGAGCCATCACCGTTTGGTGTAAAGGCATTCGGTACGAAGATCGAGCGTGCTTCATTTACAGTGATCAGGACAGAAGCTGTATCGTTACAAGGTGTACCCAAATCAAAGGTTAATTGTGTCGTCTGGTTGAGATTATCGAGCGTAAGTTCGAAGCAATCTCCACCTTGGCAAAGAATGTTCTGATTGCCATCTAAATCAACATAAGACCAGTTGATAAGTGTACTGTCAATATTTACAGAGTTCACGTTAGCGTTAACCGTAACCTCTTCTCCCATGCGGATAGTTTGGTCACTGAAGGCTTGTACTGTTAATAGAGCAGGTTCAAAGATAGCTAGGCTATCAACTTCGAGTACACAACCATTAGAATCACGTACATAAACAGTGTAGACACCAGCCTCTTGACCTTGGCTAAAGATTACATCAGAAGTGAAAGGACCATTTTCGTCTAGGCTAAACTCGTAGTCGGTACCATTGAAAGGTGTACCACCAGAGATGCCGTTAGAGTCGATTTGGATGAGGCCATCATTTCCAGCAAAACAGCTGACAGAGTCAGTAGTGAATCCAGCAACAATAGGACTTGGTTCATCAACAAATACAGTCGCTACCTCTTGACAACCTTTTGCATCAGTCACTGTAGCCGTGTAGAAAATATCACCGTCTAGATCAGAGAGCGTAGTTGTAGTAGCTCCATTATCCCAAAGGACAGTAAACCCATCAATTGTATTTCCTCCTGTGGGGTTGATACTAATGCTAGCATCGGCAGCGCCAAAGCAACTTACATTTTGATCAACAACAGGGTTAATATTCAATGTATCGGGTTCTGCGATACCTACAGCAGCAGAAGTATCTGTACAACCGTTTGCATCAGTAACGATAACAAAGTAAGGAGCAGCTTGGAAGACACTATCAATAAAGTTAGCATCTAGACCTGTAGCTGTTTGTGTAGTTTGCGTGGCTGCGTTAGCAGACCATTCAAAGCTATAGGGTCCAGTACCACCGGTAGCGATAGCACTTGCGGTACCATCTTCATCGCCTACGCAAGAAACAGGCGTAGTAGTTACATCTACTGTGATTCCGTCAGTTTCCAAGATTTCTACAGAAACGGGAATCTCACAGCTAATAGAGCTAGAGTCGCGGATAACAATTTGGTAAGTACCACCTGCGAGTCCAGTAAGAACCAGTGGACTAGTTGTTACAGGCGTAAAGTTAGCTCCTCCGTCTAGAGAGTAATCATAACCGCCATTTCCACCAAAGAGATTAAGCGTTAATTCACCGTCATTGATTCCATTACAAGTAACATGTTGGATATCGAGGATATTGGCCTGCATAGCCGTGGGTTCAGCTACAAATGCAGTTTGAACATCAAAACATCCATTAGCATCAGTTACGGTTACTGTGTAATTCACGTTACCCTGTAAGTTTCCGATATTGGCTGTTGTTTGACCAATTGGAGACCAGTTGTAGACATATCCACCGTTGGGGTAAGGAGTACCACCGGTTACTGTAGTTGTTACTGTACCATCTTGTAGACCATTACAGCTTACATCAGTAGCGCTAAGTAAAGCAATAAGTGTATCTGGAGCAGTCAAATCAACAGTAAGCGTTGAGCTACAGAGGTTATTGTCTACCACTTCGATAGTGTATGTACCACCAGCGAGGTTAGCAAAAGTGGGAGAAGACTGAGCAAGACCACCATTGATATTGTAAAGATATCCAGCAGCGCCACCATTAGCAGCAACAGTAATGCTACCATCAGCAGTACTTCCACAATTAGGATCAATAGTACTAGCAATAACTAGATCGAGTGGGCTAGGATCACTAACAACTACAGAGTCAGTTGTAGTACAACCATTGGCATCTGTGATAGTTACATAATAAGTATCAGCAGCTAGGCCAGTAATTGTATCTGTATTAGCAGCATTAGACCAAAGGATGGCATAAGGTGCTTGTCCACCAGAAACGCTTACTGCAGCTTCCCCATCTGCAGCTCCTACACAGCTGATATCAAATCCGCTATAGTTAGAAGTAACAGCAATACCAGTGTTAATTGCACTACCATCATTCACCTGAACTTGAGTACTATTTGTACAACCATTAGCATCGGTGATATTGACAATGTAGCTACCAGGAGTAAGGTTAGAGAAGACTCCAGTAATATTGGTTGTTCCGTTAAGCTCGTAAGCATAAGGAGCGGTTCCACCAGTTCCTACGGCAGTTACTTCTCCATCACTTCCACCGTTACAGCCAGCAGCTACAGCCGTCGCAGTTACAGCAAGAAGAGTAGGTTCAGTGACTACTACAGAAGTAGTATCGAAGCAACCGTTTGCATCAGTTACTGTGACTACATAAGTGCCAGCTCTTAGGCCAGAAACAGCCTGAGTAGTATCAGCAGTAGACCAGAGGAAGCTATAAGGAGCAGTACCGCCAGCAATTGGGCTCGGTACAATTATGCTAGCATCATCAGCACCATTACAGCTTACATTTTGACCATTATAGTCAGAAGTAACTACGGCTTGAGGAATAACCAAAGGAGCAGGATCGTTGAGCGTTACCGTCTCTACGATAGAGCAGCCATTGGCATCGGCAATTGTAATGTTGTAAGCACCAGCATTTAAGTTGGTAAATACGCCATTATTAGTTGCACCAGATCCAATATCATAAGTATAAGGACCTGTACCTGTAGTAGGATCAGCTTGGATGCTAATAGCACCGTTGTTATCTCCATTACAAGCAGGATCATTTTGTAGAGTTACTGTTGCAGCTAGGGCAACAGGTTCTGTAAAGATAACAGAATCGGTAGCCGAACAGCCATTGATATCTGTAACTACTACAGTATGTACTATTCCAGCATCTAGACCAGTGGCTACAGCTGTAGCTTGACCAGAAGGAGACCAGAGGTAAGTAAATGTTCCAGTTCCACCTACGGCAACAGCAGTTGCTTCACCATCGGCTGCGGCATTACAAGAGATTGTTCCAGTAATGCTAGCATCTACACGGACGGGATCGGGATCATCTAGGAAGATCGCACGAGTACGGGTACAACCTTGAGCATCCATAACCATAACAGTATAGTTTCCTTCGCAAAGGCCGTTGAAGGCACCTACAGCTTGGAAAGTATTTCCGCCATCGATAGAGAAGCTATAAGGAGCAGTAGCTCCTGTTGCAGAAAGCTGGATTTGACCGTCGCAGTCTAGGTTACAGCTGGGGTTGATTGTCGTATCGATGCTCAACACTAGCGGAGTAGGTTCAGAAATCGTTACAGGCAAACTAGCTTGGCAACCATTTGCATCTTGAGCTACGATTGTGTAGCTAGAAGCGACAAGGTCAGGGAAGCTAGAAGTTGTGTCAAAGGCACCACCTTGGAAGCTGTAAGTATAAGGAGCGTTTCCACCAGTAGCTGTAATAGAGACACTACCATCATTGCCACCTGCACAGCTCACGTCATTTTCGTTGACTAGAACAAGCTGAACTTGAGTGGGTGCATAAACAGTAGCAATTACAGTGTCTTGGCAGCCATTGGCATCTTGAACAATTACAGTATAGTTGATTCCGGCTACAGTACCAGCCAAGTTATTATAAGTAACTTGGTTTGTAAAGGTGTTTCCATTGTCTACAGAGTAGATATAAGGAGCAACACCACCTGTAGCGGCTACAGTGAAGGCGCCATCGGCTTGGCCGAAGCAGCTAGCTTCTGTAGAATCGATGACTGTAATATCAAGTGCGGCAGGGCCAGTGATTGTTACACAAGCAACAGCATCACATAGGTTAGCGTCTGTTACTGTTACACAGTGTGTACCACCAGTGAGGCCAGTTGCGATAGCAGTAGTTTGGCCATTATCCCAGAGGTAAGTATAAGGAGCGGTTCCGCCAGTTACTGATACAGAAGCTTCGCCGTCTGCGCTATTTGCGCAGCTAATAGCAGAGCCATTATTATTTGAGATTACCTGAGTAGTCAAGTTCATAGAAGAACCTTGAGTAATCGTAGTACAAATAATATCAGAGCAACCATTGATATCTGTAACCGTCACACAGTAAGTACCTACACTTAAGTTAGAGAAGATACCATTTGCTTGAGGACCGTTTCCGATATCGAAGGTATAGTTAGGAGTAGCACCAGAAGCTTGTACTTCAAAAGAGCCTGAAGTTGCTCCAGCGCATCCAATATCTACTTGGTTAACTACAGCCAAGTTAAGAGGAGTAGGTTCGCTAAGCGTTACAGAGTCTACAACAGAACAGCCATTTTGATCAGTGATCGTTACATAGGCATTGTTGCAAAGGTTTGTTGCTGTAAAGCTTGTCTGACCATTGCTCCATTGGAAAGTATAAGTACCGGTTCCACCGGCTCCTACAGCTGTAGCGGCACCATCGCAGGCTCCTGCACAGCTAATTTGGTTACCATTGTAGTTAGAGGTAACATTGATTGTAGAAGTAAGTGCAGCTGGACCGTTGATTACGAAAGGAACAGTAGTGAAGCAGCCATTTGCATCGCTAACAGTAGCTTCATAGTTTCCTACAGCTAAGTTAGTGAAGGTATTGGCAGCTTGAGGACCGTTTCCGATATCGTAAGTATAGTTAGCTGTTCCACCGGTAGCAGTTACAGCAGCTTGACCAGTTGCATCTCCGTTACAGAGTACATCTACAGTAGACTGTAGGCTAGCTACAACAGGAGTAGGATTAGCGATAGTTACAGTAGCTGTAGCTTGGCAGCCATTAGCATCAGTAACTTGTACACTATAGTTTGCTCCACCACAAAGGTTAGTGGCTGTTGCCGTAGACTGGTTATTTGCAGACCATACATAAGTATAAGGTGCTGTTCCGCCAGCAGCAGTAACTGTAGCTTCCCCATCGCAGCTATTGAAGCAACTAACATCTGCTCCATTATAGTTTGAGGTCACAACTGCAGAAGCAGTAAGTACAGCAGCGGGTTCTGTAATAGTTACAGAAATAGTAGTCGAGCAATAGTTCAAGTCTGTTACTGTTACGCTATAGAAGCCAGCAGGAAGATTATTGAATACATTGCTAGACACTGGTCCATCACCAATATCATAAGTATAACCAGGAGTACCACCAGTAGCGCCGATAGTAAATGCTCCTGAAGAGTCACCTAGACAGCCAACATTAGTTTGGCTAGCTACTGTAGCATTGACTAGGTTAGGTTCTAAGATCTCGATAGAATCGATTTGAGTACATCCGCCAGCATCAGTAACAGAAACGTAGTACATGCCTACATCGAGGCCAGTTTGGCTAGCTGTAGTAGGTCCGTTACTCCATTGAATAGAGTAAGCGGGGACACCGCCTGCTACTGCTACACTAATAGCAGCATCAGCAGCTCCGTTACAAGTAATTTGCTGTCCGTTGTACAAAGTATCATTAACTACAGAAAGGAGTAATGGGTTAGCAGGCTGAGCGATAGTCACGCAGGCTGTTGTTGTACATCCATTATCATCTGTAATAGTTACACAGTTGTTACCGGCAAAGAGCTGAGTAGCAGAAACCGTAGTTTCTCCACTAGGCCATAGGTAAGTCAAAGTACCAGTTCCGCCTGTAGCCGTTACTGTAGCGGCACCATCGTTACCGCCATTACAGCTTGCATCGTTGTCAACCACAGCTGTGGCGACGATTTGAGCTGGTGCGCTAAGCGTCACTGTTTGGATATCAGTACAGCCACTAGCATCAGTTACAGTTACACTATAAAGTGTATCTGCGCAAAGGCCAGTTGCAGTAGCTGTCGTTTGGGCTGCAGCATTATCCCATTGGAAGGTATAAGGAGCAGTTCCACCAGCAGCTGTTATATTAGCTTCACCATCACAAGCTGTAGGACAGCTTACTTCAGCACCATTATAGTTTGAAGTAATATTTACTGTTGCATTGACAGCGATGAGTGGTTGTCCAATAGTTACTGTTTGTGTGGCTTGACATCCATTTTCATCTGTAGCAGTCACTGTGTATG
>Ga0193958_1000201_pt1 | contig 25962 bp, 29 predicted proteins | sample FB_1_MG_FD_140320 | JGI IMG/M metagenome (GOLD analysis project Ga0193958, IMG submission 140320) | Microbial mat bacterial communities from the Broadkill River, Lewes, Delaware, United States - FB_1_MG | ecosystem: Environmental > Aquatic > Freshwater > River > Microbial mats | place: USA... | reverse complement strand
TTCAAAATTAAAGCAAAAGAGAGAAGTAATTTATTTACTACGGCACTTAGAAATTATGAGATGTAACAAAAAAATCCATCTTCAGTCTTAGCATTATAAACAGAAAATATATATAAATGTCAATTTTAGTAGTAGGAGCAAGTGGAGCAACAGGAAGAAAACTTATTGAACAACTTTTAAGTCAGGATCAAAAGATTAAGATAATTGTAAGATCTATTGAAAAAATTCCTGAATCTTGGAAGAACAATACTAACCTAAAAATTATAGTTGCAAGTGTCTTAAATTTAAGTGAAAAAGAGTTATGTAAACACGTTTTGGGATGCTATTCTGTGGTATCTTGCCTGGGGCATAACTTAACTTGGAAAGGTGTTTATGGACAACCGAGAGAATTAGTTACAGATGCCACCAAAAGACTTTGCAACGCCATTAAAATGAATAAGCCTGAAGCTTCGGTAAAGTATATTTTAATGAATACAACTGGAAATAGAAATCGTGATATTAATGAACCAATATCATTTGCTCAAAAATGTATAATAGGACTTCTTAGATTATTATTGCCACCGCATGTTGATAATGAAAAAGCAGCAGATTTTTTAAGAACTCAAATAGGTCAAAAAGATGTATTAGTTGAGTGGGTTGCAGTTAGACCTGACGGATTAATTAATGAAGAAGAAGTTACTAGTTATAAAGTGTTTAATTCTCCAACCCGAAGTCCAATTTTTAATCCAGGAAAAACGAGTCGTATTAATGTTGCTAATTTCATGGCCAAATTAATAAGTGATAGAAATTTATGGGATAAATGGAAAGGTAAGATGCCTGTAATTTATAATAAATTTTAAAAAAGTTAAATATTTATTTCTTGTAAGGTTTTTTGTTTATAAATTTATAGTTCAAACTTGTTAAATTATACATTATGGAACTAACCTTTCCCTTATTTGCGGGCATTATTGCAGCAATGTTGCATGTTATTGTTGGTCCAGATCATTTAGCAGCGGTTACCCCTTTTGCAATTGAGAGTAAAAAGAAAGCCTGGAAAGTTGGCTTGTTTTGGGGTCTAGGACATTTATTGGGAATGTTATTAATAGGAGTTTTATTTTTATTTTTTAAAGAATTAATTCCTATTGAAAAAATATCTGAACATAGTGAGCTATTTGTTGGTATAATATTGATAGGTTTGGGGTTATGGATTTTTTTTAAAATATTTAAAGTTGAAAAATACCATAAACACACACATGTTCATGGTAATAATCCGTTAATTCATAAACATGAGCATACTCATAATGGAGAGCACACACATAACCATACACACCCAAAATTAAAACAAGGAAACATAGTTTCTTTGTCTGTTGGTTTTGTTCATGGACTTGCAGGAGTGGCTCATTTTTTACTTTTTTTACCAGTAATTGGTTTTTCATCTACATTTGATTCTTTAAAATACATTCTAGGTTTTGCTATAGGAACTTTAATTGCAATGATTTCCTTTGCCATAGTAATTGGAAAAATATCAGATTTTTCAAAAAATGAGCATAATGAAAATTTTTCTAAAGGTATTCGCTTTGCAGGTGGATTATTTGCCTTTGTAATTGGTGTCTATTGGACAATTTCAAATTAACAAAAGAGGATAGTTGATGTTTTTGATAGTATAATGCCCATTTATCGTTCTTTATAGAAAACTTTATTATGTTAAATAACAATATATAGGTTTGTTATTTAATGCTTTAAAACTGTTTTTTGGCTTCATTTTAACAGTATTTATCACATTTAATTATTCTTTTTTCGATAAATTTGGATTTAATTATCAAAAAAATGTTATGACAAGAAAAAAATTAACCTACTTGGTTGGTGGATTTAGTATTTTAATCATTATTTACATATTTTATAATAAATCTTCTAATGAAGATATTTCCATTACCACCAAAGTAACAAAAGGCACTTTTGTTAATGAGGTTTATATTTCTGGCGAAGCTCAATCTACAAGTTCTAAAGAAATTAATGGACCAAGTAAAGCAAGACAATTTGGACTTTATGAAATAAAAATTCAAGATTTAGTACCCGAAGGTACTGTAGTTAAGAAAGGAGAATATATTGGAAAACTTGACGTATCTGAAATTAACCGAAAAATTTTAGATTATGAAATAAACCTTGAAGATGCACAATCTAGGTTCACAACCCAACAACTTGACACTACTTTATCTTTAAAACAAGAACGTAATAGTATAAAAGACCTTTTATTTAATATTGAAGAAGATAAATTGGAGTTACAGCGCTCAGCTTACGAATCTCCTGCTGCAATTAGGTCACTAGAAAATAAGATTGATAAAACCAATCGTGAATTAAAAGAGAAAAAGGCTGATTATTTTATTAAAAAAAGACAGGCAGATGCTAAAATGATTCGAGTTGGAAACCAAGTGTTAAAAATTGAAAATCAAATTAAAGAATTATTAGAATTACAAAAAGAGTTTACTATTTACTCAGATAATCCTGGTATGGTTACCTACATTAAAGAACGAAATGGCTCTAAAAAGAAGGTAGGTTCAGTTATTTCACCTTGGAACCCAGCAATTGCAAGTTTGCCAGATTTAACTAAAATGGAATCTAAAACCTATAGCAATGAAGTTGATATAAGAAAAATAAAAAAAGGCTTAAAAGCTACCATTGGTTTTGATGCTTTTCCAGATATTGAATTAGAAGGTGAAGTTACCAATGTTGCTAATATTGGTGAAAGCAAAAATGGATCAGACATTAAACTTTTTCAGGTTTTAATTAAACTGAATCAAACCAATAAAAATATTAGACCAGGTATGACAACCTCTAATAAAATTTTAATAAATCAAAAAGAAGATGTTTTAATTGCACCAATTGAGGCAATCTTTTCTCAAGATTCAATTAGTTATGCCTATGTAAAATCTGCCTATTCTATCGAGAAAAGACAAGTAGAACTAGGCCTCACCAACAACGACGAAGTTATTATAAACAAGGGCTTAAAAGAAAACGATGTTATTTATTTAAATAAACCTAAAGATCTAGATGCTAAAAGTATAACACTATTAAAATAAATTATGATAGATAGTATACTCTTAGAAAAACTAAAGTCCAATTTTAGTCAAGCTTTTTGGTTTGTTAAAACCAATAAAGTTAGAACATTTTTAACAGCATTAGGTATTATTTTTGGTGTTGCCTCTGTAATAGCAATGTTGGCAATTGGTAGCGGAGCTGAAAAAGAGATTTTAGCTCAGTTAGAATTAGTTGGCGTAAACAATATTGTTGTTACGCCTATAATAGATAACGGCGAAACTGAAATAGAAGAAAGTGAAGACGGTAAAAGTGAAAGAAAAAGATTCTCCAAAGGTCTTGATATTTTAGATGCTAAAAGTATAAAAGAACATATTCCAAGCGTTAATTTTGTTAGTTCAGAAGTTATTTTAGATACTTATATTATTAATAATGGAAAACAAAATCCAGTTAAAATAGTAGGAGTTTCCGATTCTTTTTTTGATGTTTCAAATATTAGTATAGGAAACGGAAAAAACTTTTCAAACTACCAACACACAAATTCATTACCAGTTTGTATTATTGGAAAAAAGGTAGAGAAAAAACTATTTACTGGAGAAAGTGCTTTAGGTAAACGAGTTAAAGTTAAAGATGTTTGGCTTGAAGTTGTTGGTGTTATTGAAGAAAAATTAATTTCAGAAAAAGCACAAGAAAATTTAGGGATAAGAGATGTAAATCAAGATGTATACATACCTATTAAAACATTTTTAGTACGTTATAAAAACCGTAATGCAGTTGGTAATCTTGGAAATTTTAGAGGAAGAAATCAAGGAGGACCTGGTGGAAGTAACCCGAGAGGTAATTACCATCAAATAGACAAATTAACGGTTCAGGTTTCAAATTCTAAAGAGCTAAAAGCAACGGCTGAGGTTTTAAGTAGAATGCTACAACGAAGACATAACGATCAATTAGATTTTGAAATATCAATTCCTATACAACTGCTTAAACAACAGCAAAAAACAAAACAAATATTTAACATTGTTCTAAGCTTAATTGCTGGTATTTCGTTACTTATTGGAGGTATTGGTATTATGAATATTATGTTGGCTTCCGTATTAGAACGTACCAAAGAAATTGGAATTATGCGAGCCATTGGGGCAACAGAAGGAGATGTAATTTTACAATTTTTATCCGAGTCTGTGCTAATTAGCGTTGGCGGTGGAGTTATTGGTATAATTCTAGGTGTAACGGGCGCATACATAATTCAAATTGTTTCTGGAATAGAAACCGTGCTAACTTTAAGTTCAATAATGCTATCCTTTTTTATAGCTGTCGCAGTTGGATTAATTTTTGGGATTTTTCCTGCAAAAGCAGCCGCTAAAAAAAGACCTATTGAAGCTTTAAGATCTGAATAAAAAAAACATGAAGCGGGCATGCTAAAAAGTTTATTCATCAAGGAAATGACTAACAGCGTCTAACCGTTTAAGAAAATAAGATAGACACATGAAAAAAATAATGCTACTTATAATTATTGGGTTGTTTTCAATAATTACATTTTCGCAATCAAAGAAAATAACGCTTGCAGATGCTATTACAATTGCACAAAAACAGTCGCCAGAATACAAAACAAATTTAAATAGAAATCAAGCTAGTTATTGGCGTTTCAAAAATTACAAAGCACGATTTTTACCACAACTTAGATTGGATGCAACATTGCCAGAATTTAGTAATTCTACTAGAAGACAAACCAATGATGCTGGACAAGATGTATTTGTGAACCAAAATCAATTACTATTAGCTGCAGGTTTGTCGTTATCTCAAAATGTTGCGTTTACAGGTGGTACTTTCTCGTTATATACCAATTTAGAAAAAGTAGATCTTTATGGTAATAATAATATTACAAACTACTCTGTAGTGCCGTTTTCAATTCGTTATCGTCAAAATTCACTTTTTTATAATAGATTTAAATGGGATAAAAAAATAGAACCTTTAATCTACGAAGAATCTAAAAGAGATTTCATCGAGAGTATGGAGCAAATTTCAATTATTACCTGTAGGCGTTATTTTAGTTTGTTAAAAGCCCAAATACAGTTGGAATTTTCTCAAAAAAATGTATCAAATAAAGATACCTTATATCAAATTTCGAAAGGTAGGTTTAGAAATGGTAAAATTGCTGAGAATGAATTGTTGCAAATGGAATTGTCGCTCTTAAACTCTAAAAATCAAGTAACCACAAATGCCATTCAACTAAAACGTACCTCACAAGAAATTGCACGTTATTTAGAACTAGACAGTGAAGATATAGAATTAAGAGTTCCTGATGAATTAGCTGTGTTTAATGTGGATGTGGAGCAAGCAATTGAAGAGGCTCAATCTAACAGAAAAGCAGTTATTGAATTTAGAAGGAAAAGACTCCAAGCTGAAAACGAATTGGCTAGAGCTAAAGGAAATAATAAGTTAGAAATGAGTCTTGTTGCTAATTTGGGAATCTCTCAAAACGATTCTGATTTTAATAACCTATTTAACAATTATAATAAACAACAATATGTATCATTAAATTTAGGGATTCCTATTTTTGATTGGGGAGTTTCAAAATCTGAACGTAAAATGGCTGAAGCCAATTTAGATTTAACAAACAATAATATTGAACAAGACAAACAAGCTTTTGAGCAAGAGATTTATTTACATGTACTGAATTGGTCCAGTAAAAGAGATTTTTTAATTACATCACAAAAAGCAAAAGAAATAGCAGAGAAAAGTTACGAAATAACTCAAAAAAGGTATTTTCTTGGAAAAGTAACTATTACAGATTTAAATATTAGTCAAGAGAAAAAAGATCAAGCTATGGTAAGGTATTTAAATTCATTACAAGATTTTTGGATTGATTATTACATATTAAGACAACTTACACTTTACGATTTTATAAATAATAAAAAAATAGAAGTTGAAGATATTCTTTATAATTAGAATTATGAGATTTTACTCTTGCCTTGTTAGGATGATAAGTTTCTCAACAAATTCTTGGTAACTGCTCTCCAACTAACGGACTCACAATTCGCCTACCACCAATTAAACTTTCCATTACTACTTTATTTGGATGTTCATTTGTAAACTCACCAATTACTGCGGTATTTTTTCCTTTTTCATGATTTCTCATTAACGTTAAAACTTCATTTTCAATACTAGGATCAACAACCATTAAAAATACACCTTCATTCGCCACATACATTGGGTCTAAACCTAACATTTCACAAGCTGCGTCAACTTGTTTTTCTATAGGAATAGCTATTTCTTTTATAAATACACCTTTATTAATGTCGTTTGCGATTTCGTGTAAAACGGTTCCTAATCCACCGCGAGTTGGATCTCTAAATAATTTTATTTTGTCTCCAAATGCATTCAATAAATCGGTTGTTAAAAAGTTTAAATTTGTTGAGTCACTTTCTATTGTAGACTCAAAATTTAATCCCTCGCGCTCACTCATAATTGCCATCCCGTGCTGAGCAATATATCCATTCACTATAACTTTATCACCTTCTTTTATATTGGTTACCAGAATGTTTGCATTTGGATGTACGGCTCCAAAACCAGTTGTATTTATAAATATTTTATCACCTTTTCCACGTTCCACAACTTTGGTATCACCTGTAATTATCAAGACACCACTTTCATCTGCCGCTTTCTTTACAGATTGTACTATTTTAATAAATTCAGAAACTTTTAACCCTTCTTCAATAATAAAAGCTAACGAAATATATTTTGGAATTGCCCCACACATTGCAACATCATTTACAGTTCCATGTACAGCCAAACTTCCAATATTTCCACCTTTAAAAAAAATGGGAGATATAACAAAACTATCGGTAGAAATGGCTATTTTACCTTCAATTTTTACAATAGCACCGTCGTGTTTTTGATTTAAATACGGGTTGTTAAATGTTTTAAAAATAATGTTGTCTAATAAATTTCTGGTGAGTTCACCTCCACTTCCGTGTCCCAAGTTTATGGTTTCAAATCCAATATCTTCTATGTTCATATTAGTTTTTTAAATTGTTTGAAAAATGATAATATGCCGCACAAGCACCTTCTGAAGAAACCATTGGAGCACCTAAAGGGTTGGATGGTTTACAGGTTTTACCAAACTGGTCGCATTGATTTGGTTTTTTTATGCCTCTTAAAATTTTACCTGCAATGCAGTTTGGGTTTTCTGGAACTTTTATAGTATTTATATTAAATTTTGTTTCTGCATCGTATTTTTTGTAAGCCTCTTTTATAACGTATCCACTATTTGGAATTTCACCAATACCTCTCCATTCTCTATTCCCAATTTCAAATATTTTTTCAATAATATTTATGGCCGCAGAATTTCCATACTCTTTAACGATACGAGAATATTGGTTCTCTAATTGGTATTTGTCTTCTTCTAATTGTTTTACTGCCATATAAATTCCTTGTACCAAATCTAAAGGTTCAAAACCTGTTATAATTATTGGAATTTTATACTTCTCAACTAACGGATAATATTGCTGAATTCCCATAATTGCACATACATGACCAGCACCGAGGAAAGCATTTATAGTACAGAATTTATCATCTAAAATAGCTTCTATTGCTGGAGGAACTAATACGTGAGATGCTAAAATTGAGTAATTTGAAATACCTTCTTTTTCTGCGTGTAAAACAGATAAAGCATTTGCAGGAGCAGTAGTCTCAAAACCTACTGCAAAAAATACAACTTCTTTGTGCGGATTTTGTTTTGCAATTGAAACAGCCTCAATGGGTGAATATAAAATTCTTAAATCACCTCCTAAAGCTTTAGCTTCTAACAAGCTTTTTTTACTTCCAGGTACACGAATCATATCGCCAAAGGAGCATAAAATTACACCTTGCTCTAACAATTCAATAGCTTTGTCTATTAAGTTTAAGGGTGTAACACAAACAGGGCAACCTGGTCCGTGAATCATTCTCACTTTTTCGGGCAATAACTCTAATATTCCATTTTTAACTAAACTATGAGTTTGTCCACCGCATATTTCCATAATATTCCATACTTGCGTGGTAATTTTATGAATTTCATCTAAGATTTTTTTAGTAGCTTCTAAATTTCTATATTCACTTAAATACTTCATAATTAATTATTAATGTTTAAATAATGGAGGGTTTGTCCGAATGAAATATTTTCATCATTAGGTGTTAAGTTTTTATGAAAATACAATTTTATTTTTTTTGAAGCCAATTCAATTAACATGTCAACTAATGTGGTGTTTTGAAAAACACCGCCGCTAAAAGCAACATGTTGGTAGTTGTTAGTTTTTGCATAATATAAAATTGAAGTTGCTAGTGTAAATAAAAAGTTTGCAGCACAACTTTGTTTTGAAGCACCTTTTTTAAGGTCTAAGTATATGTTTTTAATGATTTCTTTTGCTGAAAAGCCATTGTCAAAGTCGATTAAATAACTTTTGCAAGATTTTAATTCATAGTTTTTAATAAAGTTTTCTAATAAAATAGCGGCTTCACCTTCATATGAATTGAAGTCTGTAATATTCAATAAAGAAGCTACTGCATCAAAAAGTCTTCCAACAGAAGAGGTTTTTAGTTTATTATTACTTTTTAAATAGTGATATGAACAAATTTCATTTGGCGTAAATTTTTGTGCTAATAATTTATTCATTTCTGATGAAGCCAAGCATAATAATGAAATACGTGGTTCTTTTGACATTTTATCACCCAAAATCCAATCAAAATATTCTAAATGTTCGATTCTTTTTATTGTGTTTTTCTCATATTTAAAAAATTCTCCACCCCAAATTTGGGAATCTTCACCAAAACCAGTTCCATCAAAAATAACTCCTAAAACTTTCTGATTAAATAAATTATGTTCACCTAAAATTGCCGAAAAATGGGCTCTGTGGTGCTGAATTTCTACTAATTTTGAATTAGTTTTTTTAGCCAATTCTTTACCAAATTGTGCACTATGATAGTTTGGGTGTTTATCGGTTAAAATAACTTGTGGTTGTTGTTCAAATATCTTTATAAAAGAGTTTACGGTAGCGGTAAATCTATTATAAACATCGTAATTTTCTAAATTACCAATATATTGACTTAAGTATAAATATTCATTTGGAAAAAAAGCAATGCTGCTTTTTAAATCGGCTCCCATTGCCAAAATATTTTCACTAGATTTTATAGTAATTCCAAAATAATTAGGAGCAAAACCACGTGAACGCCTAAACAATACTTTTTGATTAAATTTAGCGCTTATTTTAATTACCGAATCATCTTGTGGGTGTGTTATTTTTAGGTTGTGTTGTAGAAAATAATCTGCCACATCTTTCAGTTTTTCAATAGCCTCATTATTTGTATTAATAATTGGAGAACCGTGAATATTACCACTTGTAGCAACTATTGGGAAGCTTAATTTGCTAGCTAATAATTCTAAAATACTGGTATAGGGTAGCATAACTCCTAATTGATTTAGCTTAGGAGCTACGGAGTTTATAGCTATTTTTCCATGATAGTTTTTTAAAGGAATAAGAGTAATTGGACTTTCAGTTGATGTAAGCGATTTTAGTTCTTTTTTGGATAATGTAAACTCTTTTTTTAAAAATTCTAATGAAGGAAATAATACTGCAAAAGGTTTTTTTTGGCGGAATTTTTTTGTTCTTAATTTTTGTATTATTTCTGCATTTTCTGCATTGCAACACAATAAATAACCACTTGCGTTTTTTATAGCAACTATATTTCCTTCTAAAAGAAGTTTAGCTACTTTGTTATATATATTGTTGTTAATAATTTCAATCTCATTTTCTTTAGAATCTATTAATTTTAAGCTGATTCCACAAGCTGGACAAGTGTTTGTTTGTGAATGAAAACGTCTGTTGTACGGATTTTTATATTCCTTTAAACAATCATTGCACATAACAAACTCATTTGTGCTTGTATTATTTCTTTCAAAAGGAAATGTTTTAGTAATTGCCCATCTTGGACCACAATTTACGCAAGTTGTAAAAGGGTAATTATACCTTCTGTTTTTTTTATCTTTTAGTTCTTTTTTACAATCGTTACAAATTGCAAAATCAGGAGTAAGCGGTAAATTTAATTGTCCGTTTTTATTAGAGGGAAGTATTCTAAATTTTTTATAATCTACAAAATTAATTTTTGTAATTGAACTATGCTGAATTTTAGAAACTGGAGGTGGAAAAAGGGTTAGTTTTTTATAGAAATCTTTAATGTTTTTAGGAGCTCCTGAAATATAAATAATAACACCCTCTTGGTTGTTAGAAACTGTTCCGTCTAACGAAAATTTATTAGCTAAATTATAAACAAAAGGACGAAACCCAACACCCTGTACTTGACCAGAAATTGTAATTTTATAGGTTTTTTGCATTTAATCTACACGCTTATTTATATGTGAATTTACAATTTTTTTAAGTGAAGTTCTTTCTGTTGTTTTCATTTTAAAATTTTAAAAAAGTAAATCTATTTTATTAATACTACGGTAGTAACATAAATTTACGTTATGTTTTGGAGTTTTCTAATCTTTTAAATCGTTCTTATCGATTTCTATAGGTTTTTTTATTTGAGCTTCTCTTAAAATTTATAACCTCCAAACATCCATGAAACTACTCCAAGACTTTCTAACCAATCTTGACAAAAGACTTATTAAACTCATGTTCACAATTGAAATTAGAGACTAACTAATTTACAATAAAATACGATTAATTTAAGTGTAATAATCTAATTTAGAATTTTTTAAAATAAGAGTAGGTAGTCTTAAGATGAAATGTTTTTTAAAAGGCTATTATTAATGACTTTTATCATACGTTTTCTTTTGATATATTTTGTAAATTTGAGAGTAACTATTATAAAAAATGCACGAATTATCAATTGCAACGGGCATTGTAAAAATTGCTGAAGATGAAACAGCAAAAGCAAATGCCAAAACTGTAACAAAAATTGTACTTGAAATAGGTGTTTTAGCGGGTGTCGAGATAGATTCTTTAAATTTTGTTTGGGAATCAGCAGTACATGAAAGTGTATTGGAAAAAGCTAAAAAAGAGATAATTGTAATAGAAGGTGTTGGAAAATGTATAGATTGTGATACACTATTTGCTATGGAAAATATTTATGATTGCTGTCCAAAATGTAATAGTAATTTTAAAAGTATTATAAAAGGAAAGGAATTGAAAATAAAATCGTTAGAAGTAATTTAAAAATAACATTATGTGCGGAACTTGCGGATGTGGATCTGACAACAACGGTCCAACAATTTTAAAACCAGGAGAACATAATCATTTACACAATCTTGAAAATCATGCAAACCATCACCATCACCAGGGGCATTCACATGAGCATCATCATGAAGAGAATCATTCACATGGTCACAAACATAAAGTGTTAGAAATAGAACAAGATATATTACATAACAATGCAATTTTAGCAGCAAGAAACAGGGGCTTTTTTGAAGCTAAAAATATTGTTGCTTTAAATTTAGTAAGTTCACCAGGTTCTGGAAAAACAGCAATATTAGAACGTACATTGTTAGATTTAAAAGAAGAAATTCCATTTTATGTTATTGAAGGTGATCAGCAAACTTTAAATGATGCCAATAGAATAGATGCCTTAAATATTCCTGTAGTGCAAATAAATACAGGGAAAGGGTGTCATTTAGAAAGTGATATGGTATATGACGCTGTTAAAAAGCTCGAAATCAAAAATGATGCTATTTTAATGATAGAAAATGTGGGAAATTTAGTGTGTCCATCTATGTTTGATCTAGGAGAAAGTAAGCGTGTTGTAATAATAAGCACTACTGAAGGTGAGGATAAGCCAATTAAATACCCAGACATGTTTCACACATCAGATATTTGCATTATTAATAAAATTGATTTGTTGCCGTATCTAACTATTGATGTTGATAAATTGAAGAATTATGCCTTACAAGTTAATCCGAAATTGCAATTTTTTGAAGTTTCGGCAACAACTAGTCAAGGAATGGAAGCTTGGTATACCTGGTTGAAAGAAAATATAGTCAAAAGATAGAAAGTCAAAAAAGGGTTAAATTTATATTTTTTAATAATTAATTCTAAAAACTAAAGTATGTGTTTGTCAATTCCAGGAAAATTAATTGAAATTACGTCACAATTAGATGAGGTCTTTAGAGTTGGAAAAGTATCTTTTGACGGTGTTCTAAAAGAAGTTAGTTTAACCTTAGTTCCAGAGGCCAACGTTGGTGATTATGTGCTTGTTCATGTAGGGGCGGCAATTTCAACTATTGATGAAGAAGAAGCAAAAAAAACGTTTGACCTTTTAAAACAACTAGATGAATTACATGAACTTGAAGATGATGAAATAACATAATTTAAACGTTAGTTTTAAAATAAATTTAATTTTTTATAAGATTAGTAAATAATATTCTTTAAGGTTTTATGTTGAGGTTTTTTAATTCTTGTTAAGAAAACATTAATATAAATGCTTGATTTATGGGTGTAAAAAAGATTGTAGATTGTAAATTAGAGGGTGTGGAGAATATCAATTATTTACAAGTAATAAAAAGGGTAATAGGGTGGATAAACAAACCATCAGCAAATTAATTATGGCACAAGAAATTGAAAGAAAATTTTTAGTAAAAAACAATGATTTTAAAGAAGAGTCTTTTAATCAAACAAAAATAGTTCAAGGCTTTTTATCAACTGTTCCAGAACGCACAGTTCGTATAAGAATTAAAGGCGATCAAGGGTTTGTAACAGTTAAGGGTATTGGAAACGAGTCTGGAGCTTCTCGTTTTGAATGGGAAAAAGAAATTTCTGTTCAAGATGCTATAGATTTATTAAAAATTAGTGAACCTGGTGTTATAGATAAAATCCGTTTTAATGTAAAATCTGGTAATCACACTTTTGAAGTAGATGAATTTTATGGAGAAAATAAGGGTTTAATTATTGCGGAAGTTGAGTTAGATGCAGAAGATGAGGAGTTTATAAAGCCAAAATGGCTCGGAGAAGAAGTTACTGGTCAAGTAAAATATTATAATTCAATGTTAATGAAAAATCCGTATAAAGATTGGAGTTAATCTAAAGGGAGCTAGTTGAATAAAAAATTAAAAAAGCAGGTAATTTTATAACTGCAAAAAGAAGTTGAAAAATTATGAATATTTATATTGAACTGGTAAAAACCTATCCTATTTATAGTGCAATGATTCAATTTGCGGTTTTAGGAACATTAGGCGACATATTTTCTAAATGGATGCAGCGAGGTGTGGTTTTTATGCCTTATAAATACGCGGTTATTTTTTTAAAAATGTTGGAATGGGCAATCTTAGCTATAGCAATAAAGTACGCATTTGTTGGTTTTCAGGGGTTTGTTGATAGTTTAATAGCTCAATGTTTTTTGCCAGAGCTCAATTTGTTTGGAAGAGCATTTTCGGTTTCTGTAGTTATGAATCTGCAATTTGGGCTATTATTGGTGATCTTTCATAGGTTTTTAGATAACCTAATTTCACGTGAAAATAATTGGAAAAATATTGATAAAGGGATGTTTTCTTTAATTTGGTTTTGGATTCCAGCACATACCTTCACATTTATGTTGGATAAACCATTTCAAATTGGTTTGGCGGCAATTTGGTCGTTAGTTTTAGGCATTATTTTGGGGTATTTTAATAAAAGCAAAGTAACCAACTAAGAATAATTATTAATTTTTATTCAGTGCATTTTTTAGTCTTTTTATTAAAATTAAAGCAATTGCACCTCCAAGAGAAGATACTATTAGATTTAAAATAAGTAGTTTAATATCAATATTCTCTAACTTTATTATTGATAAAGGATCAAAACCTAAACACCCAAAAGATTTAATAAAAAAGATACTTCCAAATACACCTGCAATTGAATTTCCTACAATCCCAAAAGAATATTTTTTTAAAATAACACCAGTTGTATTTGCCCCAATTATTCCCGTTAAAATACTTAATAATGAAATTAAAGTAGCCGTCATAACAACATTAATTAATGTCCATAATCCATATCATCAATTTTTCCTTTTAAAAGTCTTTTTTGAATTATAAAATAAATTATAAGTAAGACAAGACCTATAATTACCCAATTAAAAGCAACAGATAATCCGTAATTAGAAGTTGCAGTATTATATATTGTTAGAGATTCATTTATAGCATTTGTTGAAGGTAATATAATAGGAAATAATGAAGCCAAAGAAGAAGTTATACCACCAACTATTAGCAATGTTGAAAGTACAAAACTATAACTATCTTTTTTAATTCTTTTAATAAAAAATAACCCAAACAATCCTGTAAAATAAATGGCAGGAAAAATTAATAAATACGGCCTACCTTCAAAATTATTAAGTGAATTAGGATTAATCATCTGCCAAACAACTATAGAAAATAGGGTTAGAATAAGTAACACAATGTTTAAATTAAAGATAACAGTTTTTAGTTTCTTATTTATAGATGCGTTTGTTTTTAAACGTATCCAGGTTGCTCCGTGAATTGCTAAAGTTACTACGGCAATAAATCCAATAATTATTGTAAACCAGTCTATTACGCCAGGGTGTTCAGTTAGCGGGCTAAAACTGCTATCCCATAAAGGAAGAAAAAAGTAATGCGATTCATAAAGTGATATTTCGTTTTCAACACCTCCAAGATTTACACCTCTAACAATATTTCCTAAAGCAATTCCAAAAAATAAGGCTAATAACAAACTGGAAACTCCAAAAGCTGTATCCCAAATTGAAGACCACATTTTATTGTTAAATTGACTTCTAAATTCCAAACCAATAGCTCTAAATATAATTAGCCACAATACCATAATTAATGGTAGGTAAAATCCGCTAAAAACTGAGGCGTAAAATGTAGGAAATGCCATAAAAAGCATTCCGCCACCAGCAACTAACCAAACTTCATTCGAATCCCAAAATAATCCTGCAGCTTTTGCAACAACTTGTTTGTCTTTTTCTTTTTTTGCGAAAAATAAATGAATAATTCCTGTGCCAAAATCATAACCATCTAAAACAAAGAAGATGGTGACTACAAGTGCAATAATAATAAACCAAAATAGTTCCATAATTTAATGTTTTAAAGTTTTAGGGCCTTGATGAATAGTTTTACCAATCAAAATTAAAAATAACAAACCAAGTAGCATATATAGCCCAACAAAACCCAAGAGTGTAAACAGGGTGTTTCCTGAAGAAACGGTAGGAGAAATACCCTCACTTGTTTTTAATAATCCATACACTAAATAAGGTTGTCTACCTAATTCTGCAACGTACCATCCCGTAAGATTCGCTATGTATGGAAAAGGAACTAGAAACATAATTGCCCAAAGTAGCGGCTTAAGTGTGTATAATTTTTTTCTCCATAAAAAGAAACCAGCTACTAACATAACTCCAATAAATATAGTTCCCAAACCAACCATAATGTGGTAAGAATAATACAAAGCAGGAATGTTGTCTGGCAATTCTTCTTTTTTAAATTGATCCATTCCTGAAATTTGCTTGTTCCAATCTTGATAGGTTAAAAAACTTAATATATTTGGCACGGCAATTTTATTATCTAATTTTTTTTCAACCATATTTGGTTGTCCAATAAGTACAATTTCTGCTCCGGCTTCTTCAGTTTTAAAAATACCTTCCATTGCAGCAAAAGTAGCTGGTTGTTAGTTGACAACATTTTTAGCATTCCAATCTCCAGTAGGAAATGCAACTAATAAACTTGCTATTAATCCAAAAACTACACCTGTTTTTAAAAATAGTTTACCGTGTTCTAAATTTTTATTTCTTAATAAGTAAAATGCACCAATACTGGCTACTACAAAAGCAGAAGTAACCACAGAAGCAAATTGATTATGTAAAAATGAAGGAATAAGCCAAGGGTTGGTGAAAAGTGCCGAAAAATTTTCGAGGACAAATTTACCGTTTTCTAAAATTTCATACCCTACAGGATGTTGCATCCAAGCGTTTGTTGCTAAAATAAACCATCCACTCGCCCAAGAACCTAAAAAGACTAAAAAACCTGTTAAAAAATGAAGTTTTTGTCCCATTAATTTTTCACCAAAAATAAAAAGTGCTAAGAAAGAAGATTCTAAAAAGAAAGAGAACATTCCTTCCATGGCCAAAGTTTGCCCAATTATGCCACCTGTAAGCTCCGAGAATTTAGCCCAATTTGTACCAAATTGAAACTCCATCGGAATTCCTGTTACAACACCCATTGTAAAATTAATGGCAAATATTTTCATAAAAAATAATGCAGCATCATTGTATTTTTGAATGTTAGTCCTTAAAAATTTCCATTTAAAGAAAACGATTATTAAAGATAACCCCATTGTTAATTGAGGAAATATATAGTGAAACGTGATAGTAAATGCAAACTGCAATCTATCGTAGAAAATCATATCCTCCATTTTGAAGTATATTTAGGGTGAAAAGATAAATTTAACTACGAAATTACAAATTAAAAGAGAGTTTTGTGTAAACAAAAGCACATATCTTTTTAAGATATAAAAGTGTTAAGAAGTGTTGAAAATCTAATGATAATTTGTTGTGTATTGACTTTGTATAAGAATCGTAAATAATGCTATTATTTACGATTCCTGTTGGTTTGTGTTTCTTTTTAAAACGTGAAAAAAATTATTGTTTAATAATAAATGACAAATTACAGTATCATCTACAAAATAAGAATTTACACAATGCAATTTTCAGATAGAATTTAGGTGTTAAATTACTTCTGTCTAAAATAAATTACAATTGGTACTCCCTGAAAATCAAATAATTCGCGCAATTTATTTTCGACAAAACGTTTGTATGGGTCTCGAATGTATTGAGGTAAATTGCAGAAAAATACAAACTGTGGTGTTGGTGTAGGTAACTGCATACAATACTTAATTTTAACAAATTTACCTTTATAAGCAGGTGGTGAGTATTGTTTTACAATCTCTAACATAGTATCGTTTAACTTACTAGTTGGAATTCTTTTTTTTCTATTTTCAAAAACTTCAACTGCGGTTTCAATTGCTTTATAAATACGTTGCTTTGTTAAAGCGCTTATAAATAAAATTGGAACATCTGTAAACGGAGCAATTTCTTTTCTTACTTGAGCTTCAAAATCACGCATTGTATTGGTTTCTTTTTCAATAAGATCCCATTTATTTACTAGAATAATTATTCCTTTTTTATTTTTCTCAGCTAACCAAAAAATATTTTCATCCTGACCCTCAAAACCACGTGTTGCATCTAATACTAAAATTGCAACATCACAGTGTTCAATGGCTCTAACGGCTCTCATAACTGTATAAAATTCTAAATCTTCTTTTACTTTAGATTTTTTTCGAATTCCGGCAGTATCTACTAAATTAAAATCAAATCCAAAGCGGTTATATTTTGTATCAATAGAATCTCTTGTTGTACCAGCAATGTCTGTTACCACAAATCGTTCTTGACCAATTAAAGCATTTATAAAAGATGACTTTCCTGCATTTGGACGACCAACAACTGCAAATCTTGGTAATTCATCTTTTTCTTCAGGCTTATCTTCCAATTTTTCAGCTAAAGCATCTAACAATTCTCCAGTTCCACTTCCATTTATAGAAGAAATTGTAAAATAATCTCCTAATCCAAGATTGTAAAATTCAACAGCATCTGCATCTCTCATGGCATTGTCAACTTTGTTAACTGCCATTAAAATTGGTTTTTTTACTTTACGTAATAATTTAGCAACTTCAGAATCCATTGGTGTAATGCCTTGCTCAACATCAACTACAAAAACTATAATATCGGCTTCTTCAATGGCTAATTGTACTTGTTTTCTAATTTCTTCTTCAAAAATATCGTCGGATCCAACAGCGTATCCACCAGTATCTATAACAGAAAATTCTTTTCCATTCCAATCACTTTTTCCATAATGTCTATCACGTGTTACACCACTTACAGAATCTACAATTGCTTCTCTACGTTGTACTAAACGGTTAAATAAAGTTGATTTTCCAACATTAGGTCTTCCTACAATGGCTACAATATTGCTCATAAAATTCGTATTGAAATTTTTTGCAAAACTAAGCAATTTAAATTTGAAATTTGAAGTATTATGAATTCAAAATTAGACATTTAATTAAAATTAGTATATTTCAAATCTCAACTAACTAATCTTTATGAAAGCACATAAAAATAGCGACATTCATTTACGCCCTAGATTTAAAATGGATTTTAATGAAAGTCAGGATGTTTTAATTTCAAAATTTAGGGACAATTTAAAAGATGAAAATTGCAAATATTGTAGTAAAATTGTTGACGGACATATAGTTATTGATGTACCAACTGAAGAAAATCATTTTTGGTCTCCCCAGTTAAGTATAGAAATTGAGAAAAATAATTCAGAAAAAACAATTGTAAAAGGATTGTTTGGACCAAAACCTCAGGTTTGGACATTATTTATGTTTTTCCATTTTGCTGTAGCAGTTGCTTTTATTGGTTTTTTTGTTATGGCGTATGTGCAATGGACTTTAAAAGAAGATTTTACTGTTGCCTTAATAATTGTGCTTGCATTACCTGTTTTATGGGTTTTAATGTATTTTTTAGGAAGTATTGGTAAAAGAAAAGGGCACAAACAAATGGACCAACTATACGGATTTATGATGAAAACGTTGGAGAAATAATGTTGAAAAGTATATACAAATTAGCTATTCTAATTAATTCAGATTGTTTTTTTGAAATACAATAAAACAGTGTTTATTCATTATATCCAAATCTACGTAACTGACGTTTATCGCTTCGCCAATTTTTATTTACCTTAACATATAACTCTAAATGAATTTTTTTACCAAAAAACTTTTCTAAATCTTTTCTCGCTTCAATTCCTACACGTTTTAATGCGGAACCTTTATGACCAATAATAATTCCTTTTTGAGTTTCTCGTTCAACCATTATTACAGAACGAATTTTAATAATTTTATCGCTTTCAAAAAATTCTTCAGTTTCAACTTCTACAGCGTACGGAATTTCCTTTTTATAGTGTAGTAATATTTTTTCTCTAATGGCTTCATTAATAAAAAATCGCTCAGGTTTGTCTGTTAGTTGATCTTTTGGGTAAAAAGCTGGAGATTCTGGTAATAATTCAACAATTCGGTTAAAAACACCTTCTACGTTAAATTTTTCTAAAGCAGATATTAATGTTACTTCTGCATTTGGTACTTTTTCCTTCCAATACAATAACTTTTCTTCTACTTGTTCTTGTGAAGAAGTGTCTATTTTATTGATTAATAAAAGTACTGGTATTTTTGAGTTTGTAATTTTGTTGAAAAAAGCTTCATCTTTTAATTCCTTTTCTCCAATTTCAACCATATAAATTAGCACATCTGCATCTTCAAAGGCAGATTTTACAAAACCCATCATAGATTCTTGTAATTCGTATGCTGGTTTAATAATTCCTGGTGTATCAGAAAAAAGAATTTGAAAGTCATCACCATTCACAATTCCTAGAATTCTATGACGTGTTGTTTGTGCTTTTGAGGTGATTATAGATAATTTTTCACCTACAAGAGCATTCATTAATGTTGATTTACCAACATTTGGATTTCCAATAATATTTACAAAACCTGCTTTGTGTTTCATTTTCAGTGTTTAAGCTGGCAAAGGTACTCTTTAATATTTTAATTAAAAAAAACTTCTTGTTTTTTTGAAAAAAGGTTGTACATTTGCAATCCAAATCGCGGGGTAGAGCAGTAGGTAGCTCGTCGGGCTCATAACCCGAAGGTCGCTGGTTCGAGTCCAGTCCCCGCTACTAGATAGCCCAGTTTTACTGGGCTTTTTTCTTTTTATAGCAAAATAGTAGCAAAATCAACGGTTTTTTGAACCAACTTAACAACTCTGTTAAAACTATAAACTCAAATATATATTATCGTACTGCTATTTATCCTTAGAAGTTTTTTTCTGGAATTAAAATGTGATATTTTTGGTTTGTATAAATTAAAAAAAAATATTATGAAAAAAATTGTATTATTATTTGCTATTACTGTGGTTTTATTTGGGTGTTCAAATGATAATGATGGTGACTCATCTGATTATGATGGTTATTATTTTGAAGCAACCTACCTAGATGGAACCTATGTTGATGAAAGTTTTTATGTTGGCGGTGTTGAATTTGGAGCAGATGCTTGCACAGCTACAAATGATTTAATTAGCACTTCTTTAGGACAGCTTGAAAAATCAGATTTTTTTATTGATGCACATCTTGTTCATTATGAAAACCAGTCCGATTTTGAAAGTAATAAAAATGACAGCTCTAATCTTTCAGCTGATAAATATTTAAGTACTGACTGTTTCAATAATTTTGAGTTAAGTATTAATTTTGTGTTGGATGACCAAGGTTTAAGTCTAGATGTCTCAAAAAATAATGTTAGTAAGATTAATAAAATAACTAAAGTTAATGAAACCAACCTAGAGATAACATACTCTATAGAAGGTGAGTATATCGGAAACTTTAAAAACACTACCAGTAATTCTACAGCTTCACTTGTTGGTAATTATAGAGTACCAATAATTGTCTTAAAATAATGATTAGACCCACTTTTAGAAATTAGAATTCAAATAACAATTGCCAGGGATCCTGGCAATTGCTATTTAAAAAATGGTTTACAAACTTTTTTGAAGTGCTAATAATCCAGCGGTTAAGCCACATTATTTAATAACTTCTTTACCTTTTGTACAGTACCGCTAGATTTGCCCGTTAAGGTCATTATATTACGAACTGACTGCTTTTGCTTTACAAACTTTACTATATCTGAATGTTGAACCAACAACTTTTTAGTATCTTTAGTAGAACCAACTTTACGACCTAGCTTACCACCATCTTTTACGTATTTCTTTCTTCCAGAAGCCAGTCTAGATTGAATTAAACGTAACTCAGCACTAGCGAATGTCGAGGCGATACTTAACATTGTTTGCACCATTCCATTTATTTCTCCGTTTTCTAATAACGTATGAAGTTTAAAGTTGTCTATAATTATATTAATGCGGTTTTCATTACATTTTTCTAGGAATAAGGCGAAGCTTGAAATCTTACGACTTATACGTGAAGTTTCTAATGCTATTATATGTTTGACATCATTCGCAATCGCAAATTCTAATATTTCAGCGTTAACTTCATCATTTTTAGTACCGCTTTTGTAATAGCTAAATTCTTTAATAATCTGGTATGTGCTACCATAGTTTGAAATTAATTCTTCGCTTTGACGGGTTACGTCTTGTTTGCTGTCGTTAGTGGAGCAACGTGATATTATAATAGCTTTTTCCATATATCAAATATACTAAATTTTTAGTAATATAACTATATTCTATGATATACTTTTTTTCTATAGTATATATCTATAATGTTTGTGACTTGATTTTATCACTAAATATTTATTATATTTAACCGAACCAAAGATAATTTGCTATGAATAAAAAAATTGAAAATTTAAATAATTTAATGAATCTACTTAATTCAGGAGCTATCACTCAAGATGAGTTTGATAAACTTAAATTAGAAATATTTAAATCAGATGGTAAAACTGATGAAGAACTAGAATCAAGAGTCACTAAACTAAAGGAACTGTTCGAATCTAACAAGATTTCTAAAAGCGAATTAAATGAGCTATATGAAAAAAAAGGTATTACTGTAGAGCAGTACTCTATTAGGAAATCTAAACTAAGTTACACAAAGAAAATTTCACCAACTAAATTGAAAGGAAGTAATAAATCAAGTGCCATTGTTAAAAGAAGCCATAAAGAGACCGTTAATAATGATAAAAATACAGATTCAGCTTCAGGATGGGGACGAAGTTTAATAGCCGTAGCTATAATTATAATTATGGGAGGCTTTTTAATATCTGTAATGTTCGAATCAGTGGAAACTTCAAATTCAACTGTTTCTCCTGAGCAAGATGATGGAAAGTGTTCAAGATGTTACGGAAGAAAAAAAGTGGCAACATATAGCCAAAGCACTTGTAGTCCATCACATTTTAAATATGGCGACTGTGGCGGTCATATGGATGAATACGATTGTTTTTCTGTAGGTTCAAAAACTTGCCCTTGCTGTAATGGTTCAGGAAGGAGCAGTTAGCAAATTTTAATCAATTAATAATTTTTAGATTGTTATTTCTGTGTCTTTTTTAATCAAAGAATTATTGTGATACAAAAAACTGTATCAAATTTCATCTATTGTAGATTTAAAATGATACAGTTCTGGTTTTGATACGGTAATTATAAATTGATTCTTATAAAACTATAAACTTATGATAGCATTACCTAACTTCATTAGCGTTAAAAATTTTAGCAAGTGGCATAAGTTCGGATGCGATTTTCCTAGCTCTGGAGTTATTGGTACTGAATACCTTTATTTTACTTCGGTATCCATTCAAGCTAAAGTTAACAATATAGCTTTTACCCTCGTTTGAATGTTCGTCTATAACTTCTCTAGCGGTTTTTCCAGTCATTTTTAATTCTAAGCTATTTGCACCTATCATATTCAAGTTGTCAATAAGAATGTTGAACTGCTTTTGTGTAACTCTATATCGCATAACCAAGTTTTTCCTTTTTCAAATTGTTACCGTCAAACCCCCAGCTAATAGTTTTGAAATCTTCACTATTTTTAATTGAATAAAATAGAAATCCTTTCTTATAATCATATTCGTCAAGTTCAATTCGGTCATTTTTAAAATATTGTTCTAAGTGTTTTAATATTTTTGGTTGCAACTTTTCGTTTTCGATATTTAAAACAATATGTGAATGATAACCACTACCAGCTGAAAATTTTTCCGAATTGTATAGTATTCTTAAATTGGTCTTTTCGCCATATTTTTCATTAATTTCACTATAAAATTGTAGTATTCTATTTGTACAGTATTCCAACGAACCACCTTTTGGACAAATGGTAATTATATGTGTCCACTTTAAAAACCATAATTTTTTAACAAGTGGATTACCAGTTTGCAATGCCAGTAATAGGTTTGACATCATTCTGTTAGCCTCATTGTAAGCTTTGTTGCTTTCAAATAACTCATCTATGTTCCAAAATCTTTTGTGTGATATTGGTACAATTCTACAGCCATTTTTCATTTGTGTTTCCTCTTTGAGCTTAGGATTCTTAGCGTAAAATCTAAAGATTGTTCTTCTATTAACATTAACTCTTTTAGCAAAATTATCAACTTTCTCATATTTCATATTGTTTGTTTTTATTATTATAAACCCTTATTACGTATACTAGTAAAGGCGTTTTAACCTATACTTGTATTATATAAGTATCTGAAAAAAACTGAAAGTGTCGATTTTGTCGCTATTTAGTAGATATTTTTTTATAAAGAGCCAAATATCAACTATGACAAACCTGTCACAGTTATATATAAATATGTAAATGTATTGGTGATTTCATTTTCCATACGGAATGCACCGCTGAAAAACGTTGATACGTTTGCTTAGAATGGGCGGATACCTAGTCGGGTTGCACACCAGTAATATTTGAGGTATAACTCTTGTTGGGGGTAGGGAGTGTCACCTCTCGTGGCTTCAATTCTTCATTGAACAGTTAGAGTAGAAACGTGTCAGTTTAAGAGTAAAATATCCTATAGAATAATATTAAGATGCGCCAGGATCCTGGCGCATCTTAATATTAAATTAATAGTATTTAGTTTATCTAATACCTAAATATGGGCTAATAGAAGTGTTGAAATTTTTTGTTTAAACACAAATATTTAGAGGTTAAGAAATTTATTATGTTTAAATTTATCCCTAAAAATTACTATGGATAAAATATTAACTTTTGATATATTTAGATTTCACCTTCTTCCTATATCAACAAAGCAAATTTCCCTTTTTGGTAATGAAATAACCTATCAAGAATTAGTTGAAAGAAAGAATGACATATTTACAAGGTTGATTGAAAACCTTCAGAATATTGATTCTGGTTTTCCTTTAGAATTGTACAGTTATGAAGAGGGGAGCTTTCTCTTTAGAATAGCTAACCCTAAAAAAACCATTATATATAAGAATTTTAAAGAGATAATTGAGAATACAGAGCCTTATGTTTATCTAGCAATAAATACCAATAGCAATATTCAAAAGTTAGGTATAAGTCATAATACAGATGCATTCACGACTACTGCGGTAACAAAAAATGTATTACTAAAAGTTCTTAATAAGTACCTTGAACAAGAAGCTCTTAGTGTAGAATTAGAGCAAGTTTTTGAAGAAAATAAATTTTGGGATACAGTTGGTAAATATGAAGGAAGAATAAAGACAGTAGATTTTGAAATTATCAAACCAAACATGTCTCGAATTTCTAAGTCTATTGAGTCAACTCTTAAGCCGTTAATTCAAAATACTAATAGTCACAAAACCCATCTAAAATTAGTTGCACCCAAAAAAGGAACTTTAGAGAATGTGAATAAATCTAACAAACAACTAGAGGGTTTGGTGAGTTATTCTAGTGAAGGAGGTGGTAATATAACAATGAAAGTAAAAGGATTAAGAAGTGTTATAAAAACCAAGAACATGGTTAAAAGTAAAAAAATTAGTGAACTTCAATTAAAAGGTTCTCCAGAACAAGTAATTAAAATTTGGAAAGATATTGTAGATAATTCATGATAGACCAAATCAAAGATATTGCCCTTTATATAGTACTAGCCATTATGATAAATCTTTTATCGTTTTTTTTAGGTGGCAAATATTTTATTGAATACTTAATAGATAACCTAATTACAGTTCAATTAACATTACTAGCAATTAACACTGCAACTTCGGGGCTAATAGTTTCTAAAATGCAAGATATTAAAAAAGATAACCCTGAATTAGACTTAAAACCAATTTCGCAATCTTTATCAAGTTCGCTTAAAGAACAAATTATTCTAATTGTAATTGCAATTGTTTTGCTTGTTATTATTGACAGCCATGTTACTGAAAAAGTTATTTACACTAATTATGTGGATTTCATATTAGAAGTTATGGTAATTGCAGTATTTATAAATTCAGTTCAAATTTTATGGGATACAGGAAAATCTATATTTTTAATGGTTGATATTACAGACATGAATGATGATTGATTGAATTAAAATGGTAAGCCATCATCATTAAATCTGGCTCTGTAGTATTTGATAAGTCTTTCCTTGTCTAAGTAACTACTTCCTCCATGTTCGATTATTTTAAGACCATGTAGTTGTTTTTTAGCATGTTTTTTTAGCGTTTGTCTAGTAACACCTGAAAGTCTTTCTGCATGTGAAAAGTTGTATAAATCTTTATCTAAAGATTTAATAAATGCTATAGTTTTAACATCATCCTCCAATTTTGCATATTCTGGTAAGTTCTTAAGGTCAATCTCCATTTTATCTGTATATTTCTTAATGACCTCCAAATTTTCAAGTGCTGAATCAATACAATTTTCAGTTTGTTCTAGTAAAATTCTTGACCCTAATCTAATTTTTTTAAATACCTCAATAGCATATTCATAAGAATGATTCATCATCAAATGTGTTCCATATGAATTTAAAGCTTCTAAAACATCTTTTTGTTGTAGATTGGTTAATTCACCTTTAGTTGCAAGTTGAAACATTGAGATAAAAATCCCCTTAGTGTTTAAATCCATAATCATCAATTTTTATCAAAAATAGCAACATAATCTGGATTAATATCTCGATTATGGTCTATATATTTTTGTAATGTTGAAAGTTTTTCGTGGCTAGTGTAATTCATAAGCTCATTTAGCGGTACCGTATTAATTAGATTGGTTATAAATGTATCTCTGCCACGGTGCATTGTTATAAGCTCGTAGCGTTTATATTTTCTGCCAGTATCTTTGTCTGTTGCTAATGTTGACTGGTTAAAGATGTTAGTTTCTTTAAGAAGTTTGTGTAATGTTTTGTTAGTGTAGCCATTGCAGTATATTTTTAAGTTGTAATCAAGTTCTTTAAGTATTTTAATGGCTAAATCACATAACGGAATTTTAGA